>Ga0082335_1000834_pt1 | contig 72471 bp, 68 predicted proteins | sample Subgrocontami58m_FD_72375 | JGI IMG/M metagenome (GOLD analysis project Ga0082335, IMG submission 72375) | Subsurface groundwater microbial communities from S. Glens Falls, New York, USA - GMW37 contaminated, 5.8 m (SPADES assembly) (version 2) ... | reverse complement strand
GGATACAATCCCCATAGCTGGTAGGCCAGCGGTTCAGTTCAACCCGTTTTACCCGGCGGGCCCGCTCCCGCGGTCGCGGCTCTGTCCTACGCGGGGCCCGCCGGATAAAAGCTTATTCGTTGGGTGCTTGTGGCGTTCACAGCCGGTGGTGCCCGAATACGAGCCTTGCTGGCAAACGCTATGGAAGGGCAAAGTCGGTACTAGCTTCAACGTGGTGTAAAAAGCGGAGGCTCCCTGCTTCACTTTCACCAGTCCGTTTAACAATTTGTAAAAGGGGAATATCCCATGTCAGCCGAAGAAAACAAATCTCTCGTCCGTCGTTACGTCGAACAAATCCTGAATCGCGGCAATATGGCTGTTGCGGATGAGCTGCTTGCGTCAGATTACAAGCGATACATTTCGCCCACCGCCGTGCCCCTTACTGCCGATATTCAAAAACAGCGGCTCGCTGGAATTCGCACCGCGTTTCCCGATTGGCATCTCACAGTCGAAGACATGATTGCGGAAGGCGACCGAGTGGCGTTCCGCGCGACGATTCGCGGCACGCATAAAGGCGTGTTTCAAAACATCGCGCCAACAGGCACACAGGTGACGGTAACCGCCCTCGACATCGTTCGCATCGAGAACGGAAAATTTATCGAACACTGGGGCGGGCCCGATCTCCTCAACCTGTTGCAACAACTGGGCGCAGTCGTTGCGGCAGGCACGGAAAGGAAGTGAACAGCTCGGTCTTGCCACTGACAACGCACCCAACCGGCTGCAGCGGACGCCCGCGAGCGGGCGCCGCTGATCCGGAACGTTAGGCGCGCGAACGACATGGGACACGACAACGCCACTTGGCTTTTCAAGACTCCTACGGACACGTATCACAGTAGCGAGTCCTTTTGGGCGAGTTTGGTCGGGTTGTACGTCCTGAGTGTCTCCTCGGCTGGTCGACCCTGTCGGATCCCAACCTACCGCTACTGCGAAGATACCGCTGGCTGGTGGTTCGAGCCGGATGCCCCCCTCGTGCTATCCGCGAACTTGCAGTTCCCGGACGTCGTAGTGGGAGGTCGCCTCACGCATGAAACGTTCCCTCGACTTGGCGCGCTTCCACATGACCTGGCGAACCTTAAGCCGGACATCATCATCCAAAGCCCGCACAGAACTCGAAACGAAGGATTCCGATCTGCTATAATTGCCGTCGGAGGCTGACCCTCTGAAGGAGGACGCTGTGGAAGCCAAAGAAGCTGTGCGGGCCCTGCTGGACCGGCTGCCCGATGACTGCAGCATGGACGACGTGCTGTACCACCTTTATGTCCTGCGAGCTGTCGAGCGCGGCCAGGCCGACGTGGCTGCGGGACGCACTCTTCCCCATGAGCAGGTCGAAGAAGCGCTCCGCAAGAAATGGCTGCTCGGCGCTGGCGAGTAACCTGGTCCGAGCAGGCCAGCCGCCAAGTTGACGAGGCGGTAGCCTACATCTCAAGGGATTCTCCGCCAGCGGCACAGCGCGTGCTCGCCGACGCCCTCGACTCCGCTTCTTCGTTGCAGATCATGGCTGAGCGCGGTCGGGTCGTCCCCGAGGTCGGCAGTCCAGCGATCCGCGAGATCTTCGTGCACCGATATCGTCTGATCTACGAGATCTCCGGCCCGGGGGTCGAGATCCTGGCCTTCTTGCACGGTGCCCGCGACTTCGCCAAATGGCGGGGCGAGCGGTCCGATAGATGGCCGACCGGTCCAGGCGAGACAGGACCTCCGTCGAAGTAGTGGGGAACAGGCTGACTCGCGCTTGCACCTGACGGGGGCGGTCGTCGGGTGCTCCAGGTCAAGGGAGCTCTCGTCGCTCCGCCTGGACAATTACGTTTACACGGTGGAGAGCCTCCGGGAGGCGATCGGCCATCTGACGCCCCGGGGGATCATCGCGCTCTCCTTCAGGCGGGCCGGCGAACATGTTCGGCGCCCTCATCGGCGGGATCCTGGAATATACCTCCATTACGGCAGCTCGGACCTCCCGCATTGAGATGGCCGGCAATGGCCCCGGGAGGCCCGGAGCGCCGGATGACGTTCTGGCCTTGACACCTGTCGCGTCCCGCTGATAAGAGTACACGGGGACCGCACGTCCGCGCAGGCATGGCGCCGGCGCACCGGCGGGCGGGCATCACGCAAGAGGGGGGACAGTCATGAAACGATGTGCCAGTGTCGTGGGTGTTTTCCTCCTGGGAGGTCTTGTTGCCTTCGTTGCGCCCGGTCCGGCCCTGGCGGCGTGCCAGTTGGGCGTGCCCGCGGTCAAGGTGGGGGCGCAGGGGGCGGCGTCCGGCGCGCACGCCGACTACGGCCGGCAGATCAACATGGGCGCCACCATGGCCGTCGAGGAGATCAACGCCAAGGGCGGTATCCTGGGCTGCAAGGTCGAGCTGAAGTTCATGGACGAGGAGCTGAAGCCCGCCACCGCGGTGAAAAACACCCGGTACCTGGTCACCGAGTGGGGCGCCCACTACCTGGTGGGCGTGGACTCCAGCGGCTCCTCCATGGCCATCGGGCCCGTCCTCCCCGAGCTGAAGCGCCCCTACTTCTTCACCCATGCGGCGACGCACCGCCTGACCGAAGAGCTGGTGGCGGAGAAGGGGATCCAGGAGATCGTGCGGGTCAGCGTGCCGGTCTACCAGGATGGCATCCTGGCCGCCCTGATCTTCAAGGACTTCCCCGACCTCAAGCGGTGGGCCAACATCGGGGCGGACTACGAGTACGGCTACACGAGCTGGAACCTCTTCAAGGAGACCCTGAAGAAATATCGGCCGGACGTGGAGTTCGTGGCATCCGCCTGGGCGCCCTTCCACACCCTGGACTTCTCGGCTCACATCTCCGCGGTGATGGCCGCCAAGCCTGACGCGATCTTCTCCACGCCGTGGGCCGGGGAGGCGGTGATGCTCCTGCGGCAGGCCCAGATCCAGGGCGTCTTCGACCAGATCAAGCTCTGGTGGCAGGCCATGGGCGGCTCCGTGGACGTCCTCGAGGGGATCGCGCCCGCCGTCATAGGAGACAAGTTCAAGGGCAAGCTGTGGGCCAGCGCCCGCTACATCCACAACTGGCCCGACTCACCGGAGAACAAGGCCTTCGTGGAAAGATTCCAGAAGCGGTGGAGCCGCCTGCCCAACTATTCCGCCGAGACGACCTACTCCGCGGTCATGATCGGCAAGGTGGCCATCGAGAAGGCCAAGAGCCTCGACTCGGCCAAGATCGTTGACGCCCTCAAAGGGATGCAGATCAACACCCCCGCCGGCCTCCGCGTCTTTCGGGCGGAGGATCACCAGTTCGTGTACAACGTGCCGGCCGGCCGGGTGGTGATGGATCCCAAGTATCCCATCCCGGTCCTCGGCGAGCTGCGGGTGATGCCGGTCAAGGATTACTACCGCTGGCCGCCCTTCACGCCCGTCGCCGCGACCAAGTAGCCGGCGCGATGTCCCCGAGCCGGGGGAGTCCCGCCGCGAGGCGGGATCCCCCGGCCTTCCTTCGTGGCCCCGGCAAGCCTCCAGAGGCCGGCGGCTGACTCCTAAGGATCGCGAATCGCCATGGAGACGCTCGCCTTCCAGGGTGTGGTGGGACTGAGCATGGCCATGTACCTGTGGCTGATCTCGGCGGGTCTCACCATCATCTTCGGCGTCCTGGGCGTGATCAACTTCGCCCACGGCAGCCTGTTCATGCTCGGGGCCTACCTGGCCTTCACCTTCTACGGCCTGCTCGGGTGGAACTTCTGGCTGGCCATCCTTCTCAGCCTGGCCGGCACCGCCGTGGTGGGCTGGGTGATGGAGCGGTTCTTCCTGCGGTACCTGTACGGGGTGGATGAGGCGTACCAGCTCCTCCTCACCTTCGGCTTCGTGCTCATAATGGACGATGCGGTGAAGATGATCTGGGGCGGCGTGTTCCGGATCCCGGACATCCCCACCTTCCTGGAAGGCCACTGGCCCGTGTTCGGGCGGCCGTTCCCGGTCTACAACGCCTTCATTATCGCCGCCGGGATCGTGGTGGGGATCGTCCTGTGGCTCGGGTTCGAGCGGACTTGGTGGGGGCGAACGGTGCGGGCGACCGCCTCGGACCGGGAGATGGCGAACGCCATCGGCGTCAACGTCCCCCGGGTCTTCAGTGGGGTGTTCATGCTGGGCGCGATGCTGGCCGCCCTGGGGGGCGCGCTGGGGACTCCGGTGCGGGTGGTGTCTCCCGGCCTGGGCGCGGCCATGATCATCCAGGCCTTCGTCATCACCGTCATCGGCGGCCTGGGAAACCTGAAGGGGGCCTTCGTGGGATCTCTGATCGTCGGCGTGTTGAGCGCCTACGGGACGCTGCTCTTCCCGGTGTTCGAGCTGGCGCTGATCTACCTGATCATGGCGGTCGTCCTGCTGGTGCGGCCGCAGGGCCTCTTCGCGAGGTAACGGATGGGCGTCGAAACGGTCGCGTCGGCAGGTCGCCCGCGCATCCTCACGCCGGGGAGGTCCGCCATAGGCGGACTGATCCTGGCCCTCCTGCTCCTGCCACTGGTGGGCGGACAGTACGCGCAATACGTGGCCATCCAGGTGCTCATCCTCTCCCTGTTCGCGCTGGGCTTCAACATCCTCTTCGGGTACACGGGCCTCCTCTCCTTCGGCCAGGCGGGCTTCTACGCCGTGGGGGCGTATGGCTGCGCCAAGCTGCTCCTGCTCACGCCATCGCTCCTGTTCGGCGTGATCGGAGGCACCCTGCTGGCGGGCGCGGCGGCGCTGGTGCTGGGGGTCCTCTGCATCCGGCACACCCGCATCTACTTCTCCATGCTCACCCTGGCCTTCGGCATGATGATCTTCTCCATGGCCCTGAAGTGGCGGGACTTCACGGGGGGCGATGACGGTTTGGTGGGGATCCCGCGCGCCCCCCTGGAGATCCCGGGCCTCGTGAGCGTCAGCATGGCCAGCATGGGCCGGTACTATTACTTCGTCCTGGTGGTTTCCCTGGTGGCGATCGGGATCGCGTATCGGCTCGTGCATTCCCCCCTGGGCCTCACGTTCCAGGGGATCCGGGACAGCGAGGGCCGCATGGCCTTCACGGGCGTCTCGGTGCGGGCCTATCGCCTCATCGCCTTCGTCATCGCCGGCCTGTACGCGGGCCTGGCCGGGGCGCTGTTGCCCGCCCTGGAAAACACCGTCACGCCCCCGGTGGCCCACTGGACCACCTCGGCCGATCCGGTCCTGGCGACGCTCCTGGGCGGGATCCAGGCCTTCGCCGGGCCGATCGTGGGGGCCTTCCTGTTTTTCATGATCAAGGACATCATCGTGCGGTTCACCGAGTACTGGCTCATCTGGCTCGGCATCATCGTGGTGGTGCTGGTGATGGGCTTCCGGGGCGGGGTGGTGAGCCTCGTCACGCGGCGGTGGCGCGTGCTCCGGGGGAACCGGGAGGGGACGTGACGGAGTACCTGCTGGAGACGAAGGGTCTCCGCAAGACCTTCGGGCGCCTGGCGGCGGTGGCCGGTGTGAGCCTCGGGCTCACGGAGGGCACCCTCACCGCCATCATCGGTCCCAACGGCGCGGGCAAGACCACCCTCATCAACCTCCTCACGGGGCTGCTGGTCCCAGACACGGGGACGGTTCGATTCAAGGGCGAGGACATCACGCGTGTGCCCTCTCACGGACGGGTCCGACGGGGTCTCTCCCGCTCGTTCCAGATTATGAATATCTTCCCGAACCTGACGGTTCGCCAGAACCTGCTGCTGCCGGCCCTGGCCCGGCGCGGGAGGAACCTTCACGCCGTGGCCCGGCTGGAGGACGAGACGGGGGCAAACGCCGAGGCCGAGGAGCTCCTCCGGGAGATCGGCCTGTGGAACCACCGGGACGTGCGGGCCGGCGCCCTCTCCCATGGCGACCAACGTCTGCTGGAGTTGGGGATCGCCGTGGGGACGCGGCCCAAGCTGTGCTTCCTGGATGAGCCCTGCGCGGGGATGAACCCCATCGAGCGGCAGACGGTCCTGGGGCTCATGCGAAAGCTGTCCGGCCAGCGGCGGACGACCTTCGTGATCGTCGAGCACGACATGGACGTCGTCTTCTCGCTCGCCGAGCGGATCATCGTCATGAACCACGGGGAGGTCCTGGCCGATGGCACCCCGGCCGAGATCCGGGAGAACCGCGTCGTGCGCGAGACCTACCTGGGAGCCGAGGTGTAGCCTGAATCCGGAAAGCGAACAAACCGCCAAGACGCCAAGGCCGCCAAGGATATAATGGTTCTGACTCTGGGTCGGCAAACGAGAAACGACGCTCTTGGGGGTTCTGAGTCTGCGTTGCTTTGCCCAAATAGGGCTTCGGTCTTGGCGTTCTTGGCGCCTTGGCGGTTATTTTGAGACCGGGGGTAGCCGTGGTCCTGCGGGTGAGAAATCTCGTGGCGGGCTATGGGCAGAGCCTGGTGATCCACGGCGTGTCGCTGGCGGTGGACCGGGGGGAGATCGCGTGTCTCCTGGGGAGAAACGGCGCCGGCAAGACCACGACGCTGCGGGCCATCATGGGGCTGACGCCGCCGCGGTCCGGGACCGTCACCTTCCGGGAGGCGGAGATCCAGGGGAACGCGCCCTTCCGGATCGCGCGGCTGGGCATCGGCTTCGTCCCCGACGACCGGCGGATCTTTCCGGACCTCACGGTCCAGGAGAACCTGGAGCTGGCCCGCCGGGTGGCCGGGCGTTCCGATCGCTGGACGGTGCAGCGCGTGTGCGAGCTGTTCCCCGTCCTCGAAGGGCTGCTCCAGCACAAGGGGAACCACCTGAGCGGCGGGGAGCAGAAGATGCTGGCCATAGGGCGGGCCCTGATGCAGGACCCGGAACTCCTGCTCCTGGACGAGCCGATCGAGGGGCTGGCCCCGCTGGTCGTCCAGCACCTGGGAGAGGCCCTGCGGCAGATCCGCGAGGCCGGCGTGACGATCCTGCTGGCGGATCAGAACGTGAAGTTCTGCCGGCGGGTGGCCGACCGGGGCTACATCCTGGAGAAGGGGCTCATCCAGTTCGAGGGGACCATGGCCGCCATCTGGGAGAACGAGGCCATCCTCAGCAAGTACCTGGCCGTGTAGCCTGCTTGTCTTGCGTTCCCTAAGAGCCCAAAGCCCACCCTCGCTGAATCAAGCACTTCGCCTCAAGTAGGTGTCAGGCGCCGATTGGCGCAGGCAGTCGGCCATTCCGAAACAACCATCATCGTCGCTGTACGAGGAGCATACGAGGAGCAGCCCTTGACCACATTCCCCGAAGCCCCTATATTGGCAGCGGGTTCGATTTTCGTACTTTCTAACGAGGAGCCGCAAGGGAGGAGTTCCAATGCCATTGGTCAAGGTGAAGGAGAAGTACCAAGTGACCCTCCCCGCCACGGTGCGCCGGAAAGCGAAGGTGGCGGTGGGAGATCTCCTGGAGGCCCAAGTCCAGGGCAGGAAGATCACGCTGACCCCCAAAGTGATCGTGGATCGGGCATTCATCGAGAAGCGTCTCGCTGAGAGCTTCGAGGATTTCCGCGCGGGGCGGGTGTACGGCCCCTTTTCTTCGGCCAAGGGGGCCATCAAGGCACTCGGGGCGGGCAGAAAGCGCAAGACTGCTTGATGCGAGTCATCTACAGCGAACGCTTTCGTCGAAGCTACAAAGACGCGCCTTCCCACATTCAGGGGGCGTTTGAGCGGCGCCTTACACTCCTTCTCCAGAATCTCCGCCACCCCTCACTCCGCGCGAAGAAGTACGACGAGACCCGGGGGATCTGGCAGGCTCGGGTTGATGGTGGGTGGCGATTCTATTTCACGATCGAGGGTGACGCCTACCACCTGCACGACATCATCCCCCATCCGAAGTAGAGAGGGCGCAAGGAAGCGCAGGCACCGTGCTCCATACTATCCCTCTCACAGATGCTCGCCATCGGACGGGCCCCGATGCAGAACCCGGAGTTCCTGCTCATGGACGAGCCCATCGAGGGATTGGCCCCGCTGGTCGTCAAGCACCTGGGAGAGGCCCTGCGGCAGATCCGGGAGGCCGGCGTGACGATCCTGCTGGCGGACCAGAATGTAAAATTCTGCCGGCGGGTGGCGGACCGGGGCTACATCCTGGAGAAGGGGCTCATCCAGTTCGAGGGGAGCATGCAATCCATCTGGGAGAACGAGGCCATCCTCAGCAAGTACCTCGCGGTGTAATGCGGTTCCAACTTGGTCGCCGCAGCGTCGCTTTCACCCCCACCTCCCTGAAATTTGGGGCTTGACAGAGAGATCACGTAAGATCAATAATGATGATTGATCATGATCGTAAGTGATTGAGGCGGCTACCCGATGTTACCGCCCGAGCGACGCAGGCAGATCCTGGATTTGGTCAACCGCGACGGCGGGGTGACCACCACTGCGCTTGCTGAGCTGCTCCACACCTCACTGCCCACCGTGCGCCGGGACTTGGAACTGCTCGGCCGCCAGGGCCTCATCATCCGGACGCACGGCGGTGCTCTGTCCCACTCCCGGAGCACCGCCTACGAACCCCCTTACCGCCAGAAGGTACACCTCCGGGCTGAGGCGAAGGAACGGATCGGGAGGGCGGCCGTCGCCCTCATCAAGGAGAGGGACACCGTCATCTTCGATTCCGGGTCCACCTGCTTCCAGGTCGCCCGACAGGCGCACGGGAGGCCGTTCACCGCCGTCGCCCTGGACCTCCCTTTGGCGCTGGAGCTGGCGGATGATCCTAAAGTCGAGGTCCTGGTGGTGGGTGGAAAGGCGCGGACCGGCCTCTACTCCCTGGTCGGTCCTATGGCCGAGGGGATGTTAGCGCAACTGCACGTCAACCGCTTTTTCCTGGGGGCCGATGCCGTGCACTCCGTCCATGGGGTGACGAATGCCACTGCGGCCGAGGTTCCGGTGAAGCGCGCGGCCATCCGGGCCGCCCAAGAAGTCGTCCTCGTGGCCGATTCCAGTAAGTTTCAGCGAGAGGCCCTCATGCGGGTCTGCCCACTTGACGCCGTGCATCACATCATCACCGACCGCGGGCTCCCCTCGCACGTGTTGCGGGCCCTACGGCGGCGGTCCATCCGGGTCACCGTGGTGTAGGAGGGTCCAATGGCAGGAGCACGGCTTGACCAGCTCTTCGAGGTGAAGCATCCGGTCATCGCGATGGCTCATGTGCCCGCGCTGCCCGGAACACCCCGGTACGATGCGGGGGGCGGCATCCATTCTCTCGTGGATTCCGTGCGGGCCGACATCGAGATCCTTGTTCAGGGGGGCGTGGACGCCATCATGTTCTGTAATGAAGACGATCGCCCGTACGTCCTGAAAGCCGGGATCGAGCAGATCGCCGCAATGACCCGCGTGGTGACCGAGACCGCGCCGAGAACGGTTCCCTTTGGCGTGGACTTCCTGTGGGATCCGATGGCGGCCATGGCGATCGCCCACGCCACCGGCGCCTCGTTCATCCGCGAAGTGCTGTCCGGTGTGTACGAGTCTGACATGGGCCTGTGGTCTCCCGATGCTGGCCAGGTCATGCGTTTCCGTCGCCAGATCCACGCCGAATCCATTCGAGTCTTCTATAACATCGTGCCCGAGTTTGCCTCCTCCCTGGGCAGTCGGAGTGTCGCCCAGCGCGCGAGTAGTGCCATCGTCTCATGTCTGGCGGACGTCATCCTGGTTTCCGGTCCCATGGCTGGCGCGGAACCGGACCTCTCGGTTCTTGAAGAAGTCAAGACTGCGGCAGGCGGGGTGCCCGTTTTCTTGAACACAGGCGCCAAGGCTGACAATATTGTCGCCTACTTGCAGGTCGTAGACGGAGTGATCGTCGGTTCCAGCCTCAAGGTGGATGGCTGCACCTGGAACAGAGTGGATCCCGCCCGCGTCGGGGCGTTCATGGAGCGGGTGCGAGCGACCCGAGGATGAAGGTGACGGCGTGATACCCGAATTCCAGCCCGTCTCGTAGGGTTCTCCATCTGCTCCGGTCGGCAGACTCTGACCGGTCGCCTCCACGGAAAGGAACCCCGGTGCGCTTTGGTCTGTTGCTTTCCAGCACCTACCATCCACCCGAGCTGATCCGGCTCGCCCGATTGGCGGAAGCGCTCGGCTACAACGCCTTTTGGTATCCCGACGAGAAGTTCTTCCGCGATGTGTACGTGGGCCTGGCGCTTGTCGCATCGCACACCTCACGGATCCAGGTCGGCCCCTGCGTTACCGACCCGTATGCCCGTCATCCGTTGCTGACAGCCGCGGCCATCGGCAGCCTGGCCGAAATCGCGCCGGGTCGCACCGTGCTGGGATTGGGCGCGGGCGGACGCGGCTTCGCCGCCATGGGGATTGAGCGGCGCAAGCCGGCGGTCGCCTTGCGCGAAGCGATGCATGTAATCCGAGCGGCCCTGCGCGGTGAAACGTTCAGTTATGAGGGGCAGGTCATTCAGGCCAGGCAGGCGCGGCTGGATTTCACGCCCGCGGCCGAAATCCCAATCATCATTGGCGGAGGTCATGGGCCGCGTGTCCTGCAGGTGGCGGGTGAACTGGCCGATGGGGTCATGATTCATTCCTATGCGTCGCGGCCCGGCTTGCAGCAGGCCATCTCCCTGGTTCAGCAAGGCATGGAGCGCGCCAGCGGGGACCGGCGGTCGGTGGAGTTGATCAGCCGGGTGGACTTCTGTGTGGCCGACGACGGGGCAGCGGCACGTCGAACGGTCAAACCGCGCGTCCTCGCTGCCCTACGGGCGAGCTATCCCGAGCTCGCCTACTTGCAGTCCTATCCCGAGCTACGCCTGCCGGAACGCCTGCGGGAGGTCATCGAGCTCACGCGGGTGAACGAGGAGGCCAAACGGCACTACAATCTCGCTGAGCACGTTGACGATCTGGTTCCTGATGAGTTCGTGACGCACTTGGCCGTCGCGGGCACGCCGGAGAGCGTCTCCGAGCAGTTGCGTTCAATCGCCGAATGTGATGTCGATCAGATCACGATCAAGCCTATGGCACCCCCATCCGGCACTGTCGAACAGGTGATCGACCGCTTCATGCAAGTGGCGCCCGCTGCCGCCAGGGAGGGAGCCGCTCCGTGAAGAGGGATCCACCGACGATTCCGCCCGAAAGGCATGCGCTCCGGCAGCCAGGAGCCATCGCGCTTGTGGCTGCCCGCCGTCGCTCCCGCCTGGGCCACCTGCGGCACCACCTGGGCACCGGGGGAGCCTATGCCGCGCTCGGTCTGGCGGTGCTCTGTGTCCTGCTGCCCATGTTATGGATCTTCCTGATTTCTATCAAAGAGCCCGTGCAAGCGTTGCAGATGCCGCCGGTCTGGCTCTTCGCGCCCACTTGGACCAACTACGCGTCGCTGTTTCAGCAGTACCCGTTTCCGCAATACTTCTTGAACTCGATCCTGGTCGCATTCATCTCCACCCTCGTGGCGCTGGCGCTGTGCACACCGGCGGCACATTCCATCGCTCGCTTCCGGACCGGCGGTCGGAATTTGCTCAACTTCATCCTACTGAACCGCATGCTGCCGCCTGTGGCATTGGTGATCCCGCTGTTCATCCTGATCCAGACTGTCGGGCTGTTTGACACCTACGCCGCTCTGATAATCGCGAACCTGACCTTCACCATCCCTTTCGTCATCTGGACCCTGCTCGGCTTTTTCGAATCGCTGTCGGCCGAGATCGAGGATGCCGCCCTGGTGGACGGTTGCAATCGCGTCCAGCTCTTGCGCTTCATTGTTTTGCCCATGGCCGCGCCAGGCATTATGGCGACGGGCATCATCAGTTTTGTGTTCTGTTGGAACGAGTTCATCTTTGCGCTGCTGCTGTCCGGAAATAACGCGCGCACATTGCCCATCGGCGTGGCGAACTTCCTTACTCAGTACGGGGTTCGCTACGGGGAGTTGAGCGCAGCGACGGTCCTCGTCGTGCTTCCGGCGATCCTCCTGACCTTTGCCGTGCGGCGCTATCTTGTCCACGGTCTGAGCCTGGGTGGAGTCGGGTAGCGTCCGGCATCTGGCGGGTCGTCTTCCCGCGTGGATCGCTGGTCGCGGTCGAGGTCCACCGGCAATCGAAAGGGGGTGCTGAGGACGCAGAGAACTGGGTTCAAATCGACCAGAGCCTGAGAGGGGAGATGCGGTCGTTTTCTACGGGAACCGCACAGAGAGGAGAAAACCAACCATGAAAAAGCAGAGATGTGCCCTTGCGAGTGTGCTAATGCTGGCCAGCCTGGTGTTCAGTCTCCACGGGTCCGCCGCCGCGGCCACGCAGGTCGCGCAAGCCACCAGGCCGCCGGTCACCATCAACGTCTTCCTGGAGGGCGTGCCCGACCAGCGGATCATTTCAGAGATGTTGCCCGAGTTCGAAGCCAAGACCGGCATCAAGGTCAAGTTCGAGATCCTGAGCTACAGCGTCATGCGCGAGAAGATTCTCCCGCAGCTCGCCGCGTCCAGGAACAGCTACGACGTGATCATCGTTGACAAGCAGTGGGTGGGGGAGTTCGTGTACGCCGGCTGGCTCGAGGATCTGGGCCCCTATGTTGCCAGGACGCCAACGATTGACACGAAGAAGTATATCCCGTCGCTGTTCAAGATCGTCGGCGAGTTGAATGGCAAGACCTGGATGCTGCCCTACTACAACTACACGGCAGCACTCCTCTACCGCAAAGACCAGTTCGAGGACCCGAAGATCCGCGCCGAGTACAAGGCGAAAACGGGCAAGGACCTGGTCGTGCCGACCAACCTCGACGATTACGTGCAGGTCGCCAAGTTCTTCACCAAGCCCCAGGAGAATATGTACGGGGTGGTTATGGAACTGGCCCGCGGCGTCGGCATCCACAAGGAGTGGTCGCCCCTGTTCTTCGGCCTGGGGGGCTATTACTTTGACAAGGATTGGAACCCCACGGTCAACAGCGAAGCGGGCGTCAAGGCCCTCAGAGCGGTCCTCGACCTTTACAGGAATGCATCCCCGCCTGGGGCCACCTCCTACAAGTTCGATGACGCCTTTGCCTTTATGAGCCAGGGCCGCGCCGCCATGTACATCACCTATAACTGGATGCTTCCCCGCTTGAACGATCCGAAGCAGTCGGGCGTGGCCGGGAAGGTGGCGCTGGCCAAGACGCCGGGCGGGGTCGCGCATCAGGGCGCCTGGGGATGGGCCATCCCCAAGAACGCCCCGAACAAAGAGGAGGCCTGGAAATTCATTTCGTGGGTCGAATCCTTCGAGGTTGCGAAGCGCCGAGCGCTGATGGGCGGGTCACCGACCCGTGCGGATGTGCTTGAGGACAAAGATGTGTTGGCGAAGTATCCGCACTACACGCTCGTCAAGGAGATCCTGGCCAACGCCGTGACGGTCCCCATCTACCTGGGTACCGCCCAGCAGTACGACATCGTGTCCCGTGAGTTCTCGGCGGTTGTCGCCCAGGGGAAGGACCCCAAGGTGGCCCTCGATGATCTCAACAAGGGGATGGCCGACCTGATCAAAGAGGACCCCCTCGTGAAGCAGTACAAGTCCCGGAGATAGGATCTCTCTCCGAGGCTGGGGCCATTTCACGATCGGAAGTGTCCCCGGCTCGGCCTTTCGCGATGCCCACTCCAGAACCGGATCGTCCAGAAAAGAACCGCGGCTTCCGCTTCGACCACCGATGGCGGCCCCTGGTGCCGGCATTGATCGGGTTGCTCCTGGTCAATGCCGGGCCCATGCTGCATGCGCTGTACACCAGCTTCCGGTTTCACTACATTAGCCGCCCGATGGATCGGCGATTTGCCGGTCTGGACAACTACATCCAGTCGCTAGTCGATCCGCTGTTTCTCCATTCGCTGCGGATCACCCTTGAGTTCTCGGGGGTGGCCGTCCTCCTGGAGCTAGTGTTGGGCCTTGCGCTGGCGATGCTCCTGCTGCGAATCCCTCGCTTCAAGAACGCGTTCCTGGCTATTCTCATAGTACCGATGATGATCACCCAGATCGCGGTGGGCCTCATGTGGCGACTCTTACTCCACCCGGATCTGGGGATCATCAACTACCTGCTGGGCGTGATCGGCATCCGCGGACCCAACTGGCTGGGGCAACCCACGTCCGCGCTCCTGACCCTCATCCTGGTGGACGCCTGGCAGTGGACGCCCTTTATGATGCTGTTGCTCTATGCCGGCCTGTTGTCCCTCCCCACCGCGCCGTTTGAGGCTGCCCGGATAGATGGCGCGAATGTCTATCAACTGTTCTCCCGCCTCACGCTGCCATTGCTCGCTCCGGTCCTCTTGGTGGCGATCGTCGTCCGCAGCATAGACGCCCTCAAGACGTATGCCCTGGTGTACATTCTCACTGAAGGGGGACCGGGAACCGCCACTGAAGTGCTGAGCTTCCATATCTACAAGACGGGGTTCGTCTATTCCAATTTCGGCCGCGCGGCGGCCCAGTCGTACGTCCTGTCTACATTGATCATGCTGATTACCGTGGCCTATCTGCGCCTGATGCGACGTGCGAGTGGGGTGAAGTAACCCGGTGCCGCTTGTCATGCCATCTCACACCTCTTTGCGCTCGGCGGTCGTTTGCCGCCTCTCCGCGGACAACACAAGCTCCGGTGTCCTCCAATGAAGGACTGTGTGGCGGCACTCGATTATGGGACCAGTGGCGTGAAAGCTGCCGTCTTCGGACTCGACGGTCAGACGCTGGGCATAGCCAGCCGGGAGTTGCCAATTCATCTCGGACCCAACGGGGCAGCCTTGCAGCCCATCGATGCGGTCTTCACTGCCGGTGCGAGTGCCCTGGCCGAAGCAGTCGATCGGGCGGCCGTCCAGCCGGAGCAGGTGCGTGCCCTGGGCATCACGCAGCAGCGCAGTACGTTCGTGCCTGTGGGAGGCGATGGCCAGCCGCTGATGGACAGCTACATCCTGTGGATGGACTTGCGGGGTGTTCCCTACGTTGAGCAGGCTCTCCGCGAGGGCCGGGTCTGCGAGGAACGGTTTTACACCATCGGCGGTCTCTCCATGCGCAAGTATGTCAATCCGTGGTGCAAGATCCTGTGGTTGCGTGCCGAGCGGCCGGACGTGTACGCGGCCGCCTCCCGGTTCGAGTCCATGCAGACCGTGCTGCTCCGGCAACTGGGTGCCGTCGATCCGCCGCTCGACCGCTCCACCGCCAGCCCTTTTGGACTCATGGACCTCGACCGCGCGGTCTGGAGCGAGGAGCTGTGTGACTGCTTTGACCTGTCCCCGCGGCAGTTCTCGCCCCTCGCCTCGGGTGGGACCGTCGTGGGAAGGTTGGCCCCCGGTCCAGCACAGCGCATGCGGCTGAATCCCGGCACCCCCCTTGTGCTCGGCGGGGGCGATCAGTCATGCGCCGCGATCGGCGCCGGGGCCGTTCATCCTCGTGAGGTCTTCATCGGCCTTGGCACCGGTGCCTGCGTGATGGTCGGCTTGGACAGACCCCTGCGTGACCCGCGCCATACCGTTTCCTGCATATTCCACGCGATCCCCGGCAAGTGGGAGATCGAGGGCCACACCCAGGCATCGGGCGTCGTCTTCAAGTGGTTCCGCGACCAGTTCGGCCAGGCCGAGATCGCGGCTGCGGGCCACTGCGACCCGTACGATCTGTTGACATCGTTGGCAACAACCATTCCACCAGGGGCCGACGGTCTCCTCTTTCTGCCCATGCTGAACGGGAGCACGCACCCGGAGATCCATCCCGAGGCCCGAGGGGCCATTGTCGGGCTCGGCCTCCAGCATGGCCGTGGGCACGTGGTGCGCGCGTTGATAGAGGGCGTGAGTCTCGAGATCCGTTGGATTCTCGAGCGGATTGCCGAAATCGTGGGTGGGGTGGATCGCATCCGCCTTGCCGGGGGAGCCTCCCGCTCAACCCTTTGGAACCAGATCAACGCCAACATCTGCAATCTGCCTGTCCATCGGGCGGCCACCGCGGATGCCGCCGTGCTGGGAGCCGCCATTCAGGCCGGTATCGGGGTCGGCCTGTTTCGAGATGTCCAGACCGCCTGTGATGCCATGGCGCGCGTCAGCGAAACGTATGAGCCCGAGCCTGCCGTCGCCGCTCACTACGACGAGGTGTTCGGGCGATTTATGGCTGTCTACCGCGCCCTGCTTTCGCCTGGTGCCGCGTAGCCACCGTCGGTATTCACCAATACGGAGAAAGCACGGAGGAAGATGCAATGCCAGCCGCGCCCGTGGAGAAGTTATGCGATGATATCCGCCATAACAGGTTTGGCGGGGCCGCCGAGATGGTAGATGCCGCCGTCAAGGCTTTCGCCGACGCGGCCCGAACAAGCCCGGCCTCTTCCGTCACGAGCTTTGCGGAAGAAATCGAGGCTGATGTAGACGCCGTCCTGGGGGTCATGCCGTCCATCGCGCCGATGATCAACCTGCTCCATCGGGTGATGAGTAGCGTAGAGAGGGTCAGCCAGGGAGGCATGGCCCTCGAGACCGCCCGCGAAGAGGTGGCCCGGACCGTCGAACAGTATCGCCAGCGCCAGACCAACGCCCTGGCGCTGATCGGCAGCAAGGGTGCCCAGCTTATCCATGATGGCGACCGCGTGGCCACCTACAGCACGAGCGGCACCGTCATGAGCATCTTCAAGTCCGCTCGGAAGCAGGGCAAGCAGTTCGAAGTCGTCGTGACCGAGTCGCGGCCCGCCAACGAGGGCTTGCGCACCATGCGCGAGACCGCCGAGCTGGGAGTGCCAGTAACGCTGGGGATCGACGCCGTGCTTGGTCCCCTCATGCGGGGCTGCTCAATGCTTGTCGTCGGCGCCGATGTCATCACGTCCATGGGTGAGGTGCTCGTCAAGGTCGGGACGTATCTCGCGGCGCTCGTGGCACACGAGTACGGGATGCCCTTTTACGTCGCGGCCGACACCAGCAAGTTCGACCCGATGACGCTCGATGGGTTTCCCATCAAGATCCGGGACAAGGGGCCCCGCATGGTGACCGCGGATCCGGTGCCGCCGGGGGCCCGGGTCATCAATCCGACCTTTGAATTGATTCCTGCGCGGCTGGTGACCGGCATCATCACCGAAGACGGCATCGTGCATCCCGGCAACGTCGCGACGATGATGCGGACAGCAGATTTGAGCCAGCGTCTCGTGGCAAAGCTTCAGGCGTGGGTAAGAATTCCCACGCCGGCCTAAGCACAGAGAGGTCATGACCCTGCACCCCGCTGTTCACGCAGTGGTCGCCTGGTTTCAGGCGGGCGGTTTGCATGCCGCCCGCAGTGCCCGCGAGGTGATGGCCGCGCTCGCCCAATTGGCCGCTGACAGTCCGGCCGGCACAACCCAGGAACTCGCCGACGAGATTGAAGCCGGGATCGATGCACTCCTTGCCGTGCTGCCTTCCTATGCCCCGCCCCTCAACGTGATGCACCTGGTCATGTCGCGCGTGGAAGACGCGCTGGATCAAGGGGCCTCTGTCTCTGAACTGCAAGCCATACTCACCGGCGATGCGCGGGATCTCCTCCGGTGGTCCGAACAGGCCCAAACCGAAATCGCGATGTATGGTGCCGAGCTCATTCGGAATGGCGGGACTCTCTGTACCTATTCCCTGAGTGAGACCGTGATGCGCACCATGCGCGAGGCCCGGGCCAGAGGGAAGGATTTCAGCGTGCTGATCACGGAATCCCGACCGAACAGGGATGGCCTCACGACCGCGGCCGAGCTCGCGAAGGAAGGTATTCCGGCCTTCCTGAGCGTGGATGCCTGCGTGGGGGAACTGGTGGTGCGGGCCGACCAGGTGTTGATCGGTGCGGAGGCCATCATGGCCGACGGCAGCGCCATCTGCAAGGTGGGGACCTTTGCGGTCTGTCTGGTTGCGCGGACGCACGGGGTACCAGTGTACGTGCTCGTGGACACGCTCAAATTCAACCTCGCCTCGCTGTTTGGCCTTCCTCTGTGGATGAAACCGTTGAAGCGAAGCGACGTGCTGTCCGGCGATGTGCCGCCGGAAGCTCGGGTTGCGGGGCATCTTTTCGATCAGACTCCCGCAGACCTTATCCGGGGGATTGTCACAGAGAAGGGCATCTTGAGCCCGGCCGGATGCACGACGTTGATGCGAGAAATGCGCACGAGTCGTCGCCTGATGTCCAAGCTCCCGTCCTGGGCCTACCGCACGCAATGAGAGCCGGCCAAACCGATGTCACAGCATCCCGCCGTGTTGGCAGCCGTTGAACGCATCAGGGCACACGGGCTGTGCGGCCTCTCCGAGGTGACTCGAGAGACCGTTCAGGCTCTCCTTCAGGTGGTGCAGGACAGCCCGGCCTCTGATCCGGCTGAGCTGGCCGATGGGCTGGAAGCGGCAACAATGGCCCTGCTGCGTGTCATGCCCTCGTTCGCACCTTCGATCCACGGCATGCACCTGATGTTGGCCTGTCTGGAGCAGGCCATCCCCTCGGGGACGGCTGTGGCGGAGTGCAAAGCCTCACTTGCCCGCGAGGTGCGTGCGTTTTGCGACCAGGCCGAGTCTGCGATCGAGCAAGCGGCACGTTTCGGGGCGGAGAAGATCCGGGATGACTCCATCGTGCTGATGTCGAGCCTCACCCCAGTGCTGTGGCACGTCCTGCGGTTGGCCAGGTCGCGGGGCAAGTTGTTCAGCGTGGTCGTTCCCGAGTCGCGCCCCGGCACTGACGGGCCGTTGGTCCTGACTGAAATGGTCAAGGCGGGCATTCAGGCGACTGCAATTCTCGATGCCTCCGTCGGCGAAATCGCCCCCGAATGCGACGTCGTACTTGCGGGCGGGCATGCCGTATCGTCGGATGGCGTGTCGCTGTGCCGGGTGGGAACCTACCCGGCGGCCCTGGTCGCACGGATGTTCAGCATACCGTTCTACGTCGTGGCGGATACCTACAGATTCGATCCGGGCACGCTGATAGGCCTACCGTTCCGCGCGCTCGCGATTGCGCGCGATCACGTGGTCAGCGACGAGTACGCCGAGCACGTGCAGATCACCGGGCACTGGCATGACCAGACGCCGCCGCAGCTCGTGACCGCCATCATCACCGAGATGGGATTCCTGAATCCAGCCGCATGCGCCAGTCTCATGTGGCGGGTGAAGCGCAGTGAGAGGTTGAGTGCCATCCTGCGCGCGTGGGCGCGCGATGAATTCAGGTGAAGGGAGGCCGGATCATGAATGATCCCCGCTGGGATACATTGGCCGATGTTCTCGTCAACTACTCGACCCGCGCCAGGTCCGGTGAAAAGGCACTCATCACCATGATGGAGGTGGAGACCTTTCCACTGGCCCGGGCCGTCCATGCCCAGGCCATCAAGATCGGGGCGTTTCCGCACGTCGAGTTCCAGTCGGCGTATCTCGAACGGGACCTGATGCGCTACGGCAGTCAGGCGCAGATAGACAGGGTGCCCGAGATGCAGGCGCATGGCATGGAATGGGCCGACGTCTATATCGGCCTGCGCGGGGCGCGCAACCCGCACGAGTTTGCCGGCATTTCGCCGGACAGAATTGCGGCGCACAAACGCGCCATGGGCCACATCTCAACCATGCGCACGGACCTGACCCGCTGGGTGCTGGTGCGCGTGCCGAACGAATCGCTGGCCCAGCAGGCGGAGATGAGCCTGGACGAGATGGCAGACTTCTTCTTCAGCGCCACGCTGCGCGATTGGGCGGCTGAGTCCCGGCGCTATCACGAACTGAAGGAGATCTTCCAGGCGGCGGAGATCGTGCGTGTTGTGGGGCGGGACACGGACCTGACCTTTTCCACCAAAGGACGGACGTACGCCGTCGGCGAGGGGCGTCGGAATATGCCAGACGGCGAGATCTTCACGGCGCCAGTGGATGACAGCGCCACTGGCCACATCTACTTCGAGTTTCCTGCGGTGTACTCGGGACAGCGTGTGGATGGCATCCGGCTCGAGTTCGCCGAGGGGCAGGTAATCAAGGCGACTGCCAAGAGCAACGAACAGCTCCTCTATCAGCTTCTTCGGATCGAGGGCGCGAAACGCATCGGCGAGTTTGGTGTTGGAACGAACTTCGGCATCACGCGGTTCTGCTATGACATCCTCTATGACGAGAAGATTGGCGGCACCATCCACATCGCGCTGGGCCGGGCTTACGCCAACTGTGGGGGGATCAACAAGTCGACGCTGCACTGGGACATCATCAAGGAGCTGCGACAACAGGGCGAGATCTATCTGGATGGGCGGCGGGTGTTTGAGAACGGTAGGTTTCTCGTGTAGCGCGCACTGCTTGCGAGCCGGTGTGTTTCGCTTCCCCTTGTCAGGATGCGAGGGGACGACGGGGATGCGGAACGGTATGTGAGCCACGGTGCATGTCGTGCGGGAGAGAGAATGACCGGGGAGTTGGATGTGGCGATCGCTGCGGCGCGTGCGGCGGGTGAGATCCTGCGGGCCAGATTCGGAGAAGCGCACGAAGTCCGCTTCAAGGGCCCGATCGACTTAAAAGGGGGACGTAGGTTCTGAAGCAACTTTTGCATTGGGCTTGGTTGTTGGAAACGGTGACCAGTCATTGCGCTTGACCACCGTATCAGCGCTCACACCTTTCGACCATTCATGAGGCCGATCCGCTGCTCTGCCCACAATGTGGGGGAGCCATGCGTATCATCGCATCCAGTGACCAGCCCGAGGTCATTGAAAAGGATCCTCACCCGCCTCAGGCTGTGACCGGCCCAGGCGCACGGCCCTCCGGAGGGCCGTGGCAAGTGGTGCAACAGCGAGACCGCCGGCGTGCCCCAATCGTATGCCCATGTTGCCTACCTGGCTATCCTCTCCCATTTAGAGTGGAGATGACCTCCTGCCGATGGGACCACAGGAGGGGTAGAATCTCGTATGCGCGTAGGGCGGCGAGGTATTCCTCGTTTGGAGGACGAACTGCATCATTGATCATTGCAAGGCCACCAATCGGATCAGTGCGAATCGCCCGGACGTCGCCTAAGGCGAAGGCAAGCGAGGTTGCACTCTCCTTGGTCAAGTTATTGATAGCCTGCAAAACGCGCTGCGGCTTCTCAGCGGTTTTCGGGAGTCCAAAATCAAACTTATGGTCGAATCCACTCTTCCCGCTCAGCTTGAAGTCCAGGAATGCGGGGATCCGATTCGCCTCCAGAAACAAAGCGACATCTTCCTTGAACAGCGAAAGCACGTGCTCTTCGGCCATCACAAACATATCGTTCACGGCCAATATCGCCTGGACGAGATTGTGCTTTTTCTGAGGGAAGTCCTCCAGTGAGCCCACGACGCAGATCTCGCCACTCTCCAGCCGCACACCAAACCCGTTGAGCACAGCGGCAAGGTGGCCTTTGCGCTTGTCGGTGGTAAATTCCATCCCGCTCGCTCGAAGGTCTCGGATGGTATAGCCGTCATCGGTTAGGCGCAACGAGCCGTCCTTCTTTTCAACAAAAATCTCGATTGCATCGTTATGCCGATCTAGAAACGGCGTAAAGGGGGACGGTAAAGGGGGACGTAGGTTCTGAAGCAACTTTTGCAGTGGGCGTGGTTGTTGGATACGGTGACCAGTTATTGCGCTTGACCACCGTATCAGCACTCCCACCTCTCGACCATTCATGAGGCCGATCCGCTGGTCTGCCCACAGGGTGGGGGAGCCATGCGGATCATCGCATTCTTTGACCAGCCCGAGGTCATTGAAAAGATCCTCACCCACCTCGGACTCTGGCCGGCCCACGCGCATGGCCCTCCGGAGGATGCCGCCGCGTAGTCCCATTTGGCAATCGCCTTCTCGTCTGGCGCTCGTGTCGGCGCTGCTCGGCGCAGAGAGATTCCGAACTCTGCGTGGCCGCCCCCTCGGGCCTCCGGAAGAAGTCTGCTTCCTCGCGCCTCCCTCTCCCCGGCCAGTGCATGCTGCCCGCCAGGGCCTCCCCGCGGGAGTGGGTATACGAACCGCTCTCCGATCTGCCTGTGCGCCTGCCTGTGCCAGCACGGCAGACAGGTCGCACGCAGACAGGCGACTGCCCCTGGCCGGACTCCGCGTAGGCGCCGCACCGGCCACCTCGCCGCCGGGCTTCGTCGTGAGCTCAGCCGAACGGCCAGCACGGCTGAAATCCGCCCAAACGACCTCCTCGCATCGATCCAGACCTCCCCCAGTTCGTGCAATTCCCCTTGACTTCGCGTCGCGCCGCTAGTAGCGTGCCGCCTCGTGAGCAGGATTTGGCCAGTGTCGCCCTTGGAGAGGCCCTCAACGGCTCTCCCCGCGCCCGTTCCGGGCCGGTCTCCTCGCCCAGCCGCTGACCGGCGTTTTCCAGCTTCCTATTCGATGAACCCCAAGATCCAGTGGACCAAGGACTGCGGCAAGGAACCCGAGAGCCTCCGCCCCAAGGCACAGTTCCCCTGGTTCTGGAAGGACGGCCAGTTCACCGGCGAGCGCGTGAACGACGCCCAGTTCACCAACGCCGACAAGCGCGCCGCGCGGGAGCGGGCTGCAGGAGCGAGACCATGCTGAAGCGACTGTATGTCGACAACTATCGGTGCCTCGTCAATTTCGCTCTGGAGTTTCGAGAGCTGACGCTGCTCGTCGGGCCGAACGGTTCGGGCAAGTCCTCGGTGCTCGACGTGCTCTTGGCCCTCCGGCAGTTGCTGAGCGGGATGGCGAAGGTGACCGATCCCGGTCTGTTCCCGACGCGGTCGCTCACGCGCTGGCAGAGCCGAAACCTCCAGGTATTCGAGGTCACCGTGGGACTGGAGGGCGAGGCCGATCTGACCTACCGGATCGAGGTCGAGCACGAGAGGGAAACCCGACGTGCGCGGATCACGCTGGAATCGCTGAAGGCCGGCCAGAACTTTCTGTTCGAGTCTCGCAGGGGCGAGGTCCAGTTGTACCGCGACAACCACTCGGAAGGGCCGACGTATTCTGCGGACTGGTCCGAATCGGCCATGGCCCGCGTTGCCGCGCGGAAGGACAACCGGCGGCTCACGCGCTTCCTCGAGATGATGCGAGGCGTGTCGGTCTGCGCGCTGGACCCCAAGCGGTTCCTGGCTGAGTCGCTCTCCGAGGACCCGGTGCTGCAACCCGACGGCGGGAATTTCGCCTCGTGGTACCGGCACCAGATCCAGGAGCGACCGGATCGGATGCAAGCGGTCGTCGAGGTGCTGCGCAAGGTTCTAGACGGCTTCGACTCGATCCGAATGGAGAAGGTCGGAACCGAGGCGCGAGCGCTCATGGTCGCGTTCCAGGGGGAGAGCGGCCGCTACGAGCTGAGGCTCGATGAGCTGTCGGACGGCCAGCGGGCGCTGATCGCGCTCTACGCGCTCGTCCATCTCGCCGGCGATCAGGATGTTCTGTTCCTGGACGAACCCGACAACTACCTCGCGCTGGCCGAGATCCAGCCTTGGCTCATGGCGCTCTCGGACGCCTGCGGGACGAGACCCCGCCAGGCGATCCTCTGCTCCCACCACCCGGAGATGTTCGACTATCTCGGAGGCGACGCGGGAGTGCTGCTGAAGCGTGAGAGTTCGGGTGTCATTTCCGTGCGCTCCCTCAAGGAGGCCATCGCTTCACAAGCCGGCTCCGGCCTGAAGCTCTCGGAAATCGTGGCGAGAGGGTGGGAGCTGTGAGCAGACGCGTCCAGATCGTTCTTCTGTGCGAGGATACGCAGCACGAAGCGTGCCTCCGCCGGTTCCTGTCCGCGATGGGCTGGGAGACGCGAACGATGCGCGTGGAGAAGGCGCCCGGAGGGCGGGGCTCGGCAGATCAGTTCGTGCGGCAGCAGTTTCCGCGGGAATTGAAGGCTCACCGTACACGGCATGCGGGTCAGGCGCTCGTGACCATGATGGATGGTGATCGGTACGGAGTCGATGCTCGCTTGGGGCAGCTCAACCAAGCCTGCCGCGCGGGCAGTATCGATGTCCGCATCCCGGGGGAGCGCGTCGCGGTGTTCATACCCACCTGGAACATCGAGACGTGGTTCGCCTATCTCGATGGCGCGACGGTGGACGAGGCCAGATCCGACTACCCTCACCTCCCGAAGGAACGCGACTGCCAGCGGCACGTCGCCGCCCTGGCCGAAATGTGCCGCGCGGGCGCGTTGCGGCAACCCTACCCCCCTTCTCTCGACATGGCCTGCGACGAGTATCGCACGCGCCTCGTGGAGGGCACGAGGTGACGACCGACGGTTCGACGCAAGTGGCACTGGTGCTGGACTCCCTCGTGGCAGCTCTGGAGAAGGCCGGCGAGTACAACGCGCAGGATCAGACCCCGCCGGCCGTCATTCTCTGGACCGACAAGGAGCGCTAGTGGGAGCCCCTGGCGCCGCGATTGCGCGAGGCGCTCCCGCAGTTCCTGACCCTCGGCCCCTACGCGCCAGGTGAGCGGACCGGCCCGGCGATCTGGATCAAGTGCATGCAGCGCCTCCCCGCGGGAGTGGGTATACGAACCGCTCTCCGATCTGCCGGTGCGTCGCACGCAGACAGGCGACTGCCCCTGGCCGGACTCCGCGTAGTCGCCGCACCGGCCACCTCGCCGACGGGCTTCGTCGCGAGCTCAGCCGAGCGGCCAGGACGGCTGGTATCCGCCCAGACGACCTCCTCGCATCGATCCAGACCTCCCCCCATTCGTGCAATCCCCTTGACTTCGCGTCGCGCCGCTGGTAGCGTGCCGCCTCGTGAGCAGGATTTGGGCAGTGTCGCCCTTGGAGAGGCCATCACCGGGTCTCCCCGCCCCCGTTCCGGGCCGGTCTTCTCGCCCAGCCGCTGACCGGCGTTTTCCAACTTCCTATTCGATTGTCGGCGCGGTCGAAGTGCGCGGGAAAGCTGCTGGCAGGGTTCGCCTCCAGGTCGTGCCGGACGCCTCGGCTCCATCCCTGACGGGCTTCGTGAAGGGGCACGTCGAGCCCGGTGCCATCATCCTGACCGATGGCTGGGGTGCCTACGCACCTCTGGCGAGCATGGGCTGCCGTCATCGGCCACGAACGCAGGGCACGGCCGAGCGGGCCGGGAAGATTCTGCCGCACATCCATCGGGTGCTTGGCAACCTCAAGACTTGGCTGCACGGCACACACCACGGCGTCGGCCACGACCACCTCCAGGCCTACCTGGACGAGTTCACCTTCCGCTTCAATCGGCGGCGCACACCGATGGCGGCCTTCCAGACCCTTCTGGGCCTCGCCTCGGGCGTCCATGGACCTACGACCTACGACATGTTGTACCGTTCGGAGTCAACCCGATAGGCAGAAAGGGCCTTATCGGACACGGCGAGCTCGGCCGCGACCTGCGTCCCCGCCGGAAGCGGGCCGGAGTGGGTTTCCATCTGAGTCATCCTGATACAGTGTGAGGCCGGTTAGCCGAGGCTTCGATTAGCTGACCAGCTCCATCTCGACGAGAAAACGGGAGGGCTCCTTTTGCCAACCTCGATAACGCTCTGCGCGACTGAGCACTAGGCACTCCTTGGTACGCGTAATAGCAACGAAGCAATTGCGCCGTTCTTCTTCCATTTCGGGACTGTGGTCCCCCTTCTGCCTGCTTTGGTAGGAGGGCATAACATCCTCCGCAAGGCCAATGACGTAGACAAAGTCGAACTCCCTCCCTTTCGCCCCATGAATCGTCATGAGCGTGACGGTCTCGGGCTTCGGAGTGGGCTCCTTTGAACGCAGCTGGAGCTCCTGCAGGAACTGATCAAGCGGGGCATTCTTGCCTATGTGACCCGCGATATCCCGAGATAGCTCACGCCAAGCAGTCATGTCTTCCGCGAGATCAGACTCGGCGGCTGGCCCGGCCAGTTGCTTCGCAAACTCGCCAAGAATTGCCTCGATCGCCGCCTTGGCGGACGAAGGATCACTCGTCAGAGGGACAAGCAGATCGAGGAGGGGGGCCTGAGCGGGTTTGAGACTCTGCCTCCCGGCTGCCTCCAGCCAGGTGGCGAGATAGCTGCGCCCCGTCGTCTCCGCGTCGGTGATGACTTGATCGGCGGCGACATTCGTCTCGGCCATGCGATTGAACGACTCAACCAGGGCCGCTATGTTGCGCCGATCCAGTGGACGAATGAGCTGCCGAAGGGCTGCGACTAGCCAGCGGAACTCCGCAGAAAGAAAGTCGTCACGGCGCTGCGCGATAACCGAGGGCACGTGGCACTGCTGGAGCGCCTTGTGCATGCGTTCCAGAAGAGCCCTCGTTCGCGCCAGGACTGTTGTTTGTCCCCACAGGAACCGGCCGCGATCGGCGATCTCTTGAGCGATCGCGGCCCCCTCCTCTTCGTCCGTCGCGAACACACGAAGCTGAATATGTTCCGATGCCGGGTACTTCAGGTCTATCTTGCCGGCTATGAGAGGCTTTTTGGTGCTCGTCCGCTGTGCGTTGTACACCACCAGGCGATTCGCAGCGTCCACGATCGCGGGGGGACAGCGGTAGTTAGTCGGCAGTTGGATCAACTCGGCGGAAAAGTTGGCGAGAAAGGACTGTATCTGCTTAAAGCTCGCACCATTCCACTCATAGATGATTTGGTCATCGTCAGCGACCGCGAAAAGGTTGCGGAACTCGTCGCCAGCAAGCGCCCGGATAAACCTGTATTGTGCGCTGTTCGTGTCCTGAAATTCATCGATGAGCCAATATGGGTGCGACCTACGGTATCGCACGGCAATCGCGGGAAAGGTCGTAACAAGCCGGTAGGCCTCGAAGATGAGGGAGTTGAAGTCTAGGGCATTCATGCGTCGGAGTTCTTGCTCGTAGAGCTGATAAGTCGCCGCGACCCTTTCGCAATCGTCGAGGCGTGCGAGCGCCGTTTCGGCAGCCGCCGGCTCGATGAGCTTCGCCTTCATCTGGTCGATGAGCCCAAGATACCTGACGTCTTCCACGCTTACTGGCTGTCCCCCAGATTCACCGCGTCGGAGTGCATCCTCCAATACAGCGCGGCGGTCATCGTCCGTTGAGTAAATCGCAAAGTCCGGTTTAATTCCGAGATGAACGCCGTGCTGCCGCAAGACCTGCGCGCAGAAGCCGTGGAACGTGCCGATATTGGCGCGCTCTTCGAGACCTGGTACAAACGTCGCGACGCGGCTTTTCATTTCATCGGCGGCTTTGTTGGTAAATGTCAGTGCTAGGACTCGGAAGTTTTTATCCCTTGAGGCGTCCAGCAAACGAGCAATGCAGCAAGTGAGCACCTGGGTCTTCCCGGAGCCTGGACCCGCGAGGACCAACAAAGGACCCAGATCCCATTCGACTGCGCGTCGCTGGATTTCCGTTAACTTCGCCAAGGCGGTCTCAAGCGGACTCGTCATCAGCGAAGCCCTCTCAAAGCCGCGATCGCATCCCGAAACGGCTCCGGCATCCGTTGCGCTAAAGGCTCGTCGCTGGCTATGCGCGCCGCGAGTTCGGCGGCGTAGGTCGTCTTACTATTTTGCAGTCGCCTCTCAAGCGTCGGCCGGTCAATCGTGAGGGCGTCCGCTTGCCCGATGCTTTGGAGAATGGACCGGAGTTCTGGCTCCAGTCCGTCCGCCAGAAGTTGTTGTTCCAAGTGTCCGCCCGGAAGTGTCCTACATCGCTGAGCTACGAACGCCGGGTCGAAGTCGCGACCGGTGATTGCCCGGACGTACTCCTGGCCGGCTTCATCGCCGTCAAGAACAGCCAGCCACGGAATCCCAAGCGCCCTCGCAAGTGCCGCAAAGGTGGCCGGGTGGCCATTATTAAGGGCGTCAATCACTGAGACTCCGTGCTCGTCAAGATCGTAGCCGAGCCCGCGGGCGAGAGCGTGAACAATCAGATATTCGGCCTGGCCTTCCACAATCATCCAACGCCTGGCGAAAAATATCTCGCCACGAATGCGGTGGGCGAACGTCTCCAACGCGCGCAGCTCCTTGTCCGCCATGTACAAAAGGGACTTATTCTGTAACTCGCGCAGGACACCGTGGATCACAACCCTATCGGGATGGGTCCCGTAGCATGCGAGCAAGCGCCGACATGTATCCTCATCGAGCTTCCCGGCGACGGTGAGTGTCTGTGCCGCGCGAGCATATGCGAGAAGGCCGCCCGAGCCTGTCACGACAGCATCTAAGCCGGACACATGCGGCACCTCAGCCGAGAAATTGGGCGGGAGCCATCGTACCTCAGTGCCGTTCTCCGTGAGACGCACCAGGCGAAGGTCCCGGAATGGCACATGCTGCACGAAATAAGGTGAATGCGTTGTGATGATCTTCTGCCCTGGCAGCGCGCTGACATGGGTCCATAGCGTTCGGACCGCTTGGGGGTGCAAGTGGGTCTCAGGCTCTTCAAGCGCGAGAACAGGTGTACTCTCAGCCTCGTATAGCTCAGACAGCAGATGTTCAACGAAGGCCTGAAACAGGAAGATAACCGAAAGACTCTGAACACCCTGGCCATGCCTTTGAAGCGGGAGCCAGGGCCAGCCCGGCTCGTTGCGCAAAATAATCTCAGCCTTGGACAGAAGGTCCCATGACTTTAGTGGGACGAGCCGAAGCTCGACGCTCCCATCTCGGTCGCGCGCCGCCACGCGGGTTGCGCGGGAGAGGGTGTTCGCGATTTGCGCCAGCCGTGGATCAGCACGTAACAGCTTCTTGTTCAAGAGATCAAGGATTCTTTGAACGCGGCCCTCCAGTGCCGGAGGGATCTCCATCGCCTTCAAGAGCCGTCCCCAAAACTGCGACCGCGATGAGAACTCATCGTCTACATCCCGCAGCGCGTCGAGATAGAATACGGGAACGTACTGCCAGAAGCGTTCCAGGTTCAGTCTCCGAGCGGAACCCGCGATGAGTGATTGACGTGCCGCGTTCAGGAACGCCCACCCAGGCTGAAAGCATCCGTCTGCGGCACTCCAGGCGCAACTGACATGAAGCGTGATTGAGCTTTTCCCTGTTACGGGGTCGGACTGAACAATTTCATCGAGGGCTTGCTGCACCTCCTCCGGCCACTGACCTGGCTCCTGCTCCTCCGCGCGCAACTCAATAGCAACTCCGGGCGACGCCTTTGGATCGTCTGTGTCTGTAGCGAGGTGAACGTCATATTCCGTGAACCCGGTACCGCGCTGACCCCATCGCCGCGTGAGGGCGATACGCACGGCGTCAAGAATGGCCGTCTTTCCGGCGTTGTTCGGGCCGATGAATACGGTGGTGCCACCAAGCTCAATATCGAGCGTCTTGATAGAGCGGAAATTTTCGATCCGCAGCGCTGTGATTCTCATCGCACTGTCCCCGCCCATTCCGCCGATAATGTCTCAGCCTGTTGCAGCACGGTCTGCGCCGCCGCATCGACCAGGTTTACGAGCTGCTTTTTCGCCTTGCTGGAAGGGTCAAGGATGCGGAACTTCCGAATCTCACCAAGGTTGACTGTGTTCTGGAAATGGGGACCCGTAGCACACTTATCGCACTTTCCTTCTTGTCCCTGAAGGACGTTGAGGCATTAGTGGCGCCTCGTATCCATCGGGCGCTGGTTGCCTGCGTGCCTCCTTGTCGCCGTCGGCACCAGGCACTATCACCGGCCTACTGCAGCCAGCGGCCGCGGGACCCGAAAACCCGACGGCCCTTCGGGAGTCACAACTCTCCGAAGGGCCGTGGCGAACGTTACCAGAGTGAGAGGACCGGGGTGCCTGGACCGTATGCCCATGCGGGCCATCTGGCTATCCTCTCCCATTTAGAGTGGAGATGACCTCCTGCCGATGGGACCACAGGAGGGGTTGAATCTCATATGCCCGTAGGGCGGCGAGATATTCCTCATTCGGAGGACGGACTGCATCGTTAATCATTGCAAGGCCACCAATCGGATCAGTGCGAATCGCGCGGATGTCGGCTAAGGCGAAGGCAAGCGAGGTCGCGTTCTCCTTCGTCAAAATATTGATAGCTTGCATAACACGTTGCGACTTCTCGGCCGTCTTCGGGAGTCCGAAATCGAACTTATGGTCGAATCCGCTCTTCCCACTCAGCTTGAAGTCCAGGAATGCGGGGATACTATTCGCCTCCAGAAACAAAGCGACATCTTCCTTGAAGAGGGAAAGTACGTGCTCTTCGGCCATCACGAACATATCATTCACGGCCAATATCGCCTGGACGAGGTTGTGCTTTTTCTGAGGGAAGTCCTCCAGTGAGCCCACGACGCAAATTTCGTCCTTCTCCAGCCGCACACCAAACCCGTTGAGGACAGCAGCGAGGTGGGCTTTTCGCTTCTCGGTGGTAAACTCCATGCCGCTCGCTCGAAGGTCTCGAATCGTATAGCCGTCATCGGTTAGGCGCAACGAGCCGTCCTTCTTTTCAACAAAAATCTCGATTGCATCGTTATGCCGATCTAGAAACGGCGTGGAGATCTGGCAGGAGCCGTCAAGGGCTGTGACCTCTTGCTCCTCTTTGAGCCAGTGGAGGTATTCGTTAATGAGCTGTTGACACTCTGTCCTGGTCATCAGAGTGCAGTCTGAATAGGCGGCCACTGGGCAACCCCACAGTACCGCATGAAACGTTCAAGAGCCGGAATTCCATCAGTTGAGCCTGGATCGGTCCACCCGGGCGCGTCGCCAAGCTCGTACGCGATCCGATCTTCAAAGCCCTCCCTGTACAGATGAAGGTGGGTTTCGCCAATCCATTCTCCCGGCTTGTACGGGGAGTCCGGTGGATTCTTGTGGCGTGGGCCATTCAATTCGAGCCGTGCCAGCACAATGACCCGTCGGGCGCGAGTCTGGTATTTCAGGCGAATCCGCCTCCGCCGGCCACGCTCGATGGTCAGGAGAAACTCCTCCCGGCGATCAGTGGAACGAAGGACTCGGTCATAATCCATTGGTTCAGTGCGGCTGAATTCAATCGGATCTTGATCCACGAAAACCTTTGGCATCTGGATCAGCTCATCGGCCTCGGCCTGTGTCAAGGGCATGACGCATCCATGTCTATTTGAATGCTCTTGATGGCTTCGTCCTAGCAGTCAACGTGCTTCCTCGCCCCGGGAGCCTCCCCACTGCGACTCCCATCGCTGCTTCAGAGGACACGCTGCCTGTCGCCGGGTGGCGGCTGAAAGGGGAAGCGATTCCCCGAAAACAAGACGGCCCTTCGGGAGCCGCAAGTATCCGAAAGGCCCTGTGCATCGCTCCGCACAGCCAAAGTGCCGAGGTGTCCGGGTTTGTGATCGCGTGGGCCGCCATGGCGCCGTCCCCCCTCAGCAGCCGTGGAGAAACCGCCCAGGTGGGCGGATGCTATCACGACCGATGTTGGTGTCAACGCCAAAGTGGGCCCAGATCCCTCCGCATAAGGCATCCAGAGGCAGAATGGAACAGCCTGCCCTCGCGCGGTACGTGCAACCTCGCCAACCCAACCTACATGCGGCGAGCGGCAGGCGCGGAGGGGCCTGCCGTGTAAGCGCGGTGAGATATTTGCCGACTTTGTGATATAGAAAGGAAGTGGCCCCGACCTGTCAGAGCGAATAGCGGGTCCGAGGGTCCACGGCGGGCTGGCATAGGGTGGATGCAGCGCCGCTATGAGGAATGAAAGGCCAGAGGAAACCAGGGGGGAGAAGAAGAGATGATGAACGGATCCCAGACGTACCGCCCGGCCGTCATGGGGAGGCGTGGAATGGTGGCCACCGCCCACCCGCTCGCCAGCGCGGCCGGGCTGGAGATGCTGTGGCGAGGGGGAAACGCCGTGGACGCCGCCGTCGCCGCCGCGGCCACGCTGAACGTCGTCGAGCCGTTCATGTCCGGCATCGGCGGGGACGGGATGCTGCTCCTGTTTCTGGGCCGATCGCGCGAGCGGAAGGTCCTCAACTTCATGGGCCGGACCCCGTATGCCGCGCGGCCGGAAGGATGCACCGAAGCGGACCTGCAAAAGGGACCCCGATCCTGCCTGGTGCCGGGGAATTTCGCGGGCTGGTGGGAGGCGCTGCGTGCGCACGGACACCTCCAGCCCGAGGTCGTCTTCGCCCAGGCGATCCGCCACGCGGAAGAGGGTTTCCCACTCACACACCGCGGGGCCGCCTTCTTTGCCGACCATCGCGCGCGCCTCACGCCGGCGGCCGCCGCCGTGTTCTGCCCAAGCACGGAGGTGCCCCGGCCCGGGACGCTCCTCACCCACAAGGCGCTGGCTGGGACGTTGCGCCGTCTGGTCGCCGAGGGGCCCGACCTGCTCTACCGGGGGGACTTGGGCCAACGCGTGTGCGACGCGGTCCAGGAGGCCGGCGGTTGGTTGACGCCAGAGGACCTTGCCGCGTTCCGGGTGGAGTGGACTGATCCCGTCATCTCGACCTTCCGCGACGACGAGGTGGTGAGCGTCTCCCCGCCGGCTGCGGGGACGCAGGTGCTGGAGACGCTGAACATCCTGGAGGGGTTCGACCTCAAGGCCCTCGGCCACAACAGCGTGGACGCCCTCCACCTGATCATCGAGGCGGTGAAGCTGGCCATGGCGGACCGTGTTGCGTACCAGGCGCTGCCGGAGCCGCCGACGGCCGGCCTGATGAGCAAAGAGTACGCCGCGGCCCAACGGGCCCGCATTGACCTGGCGCGGGCCGCAGTCAGCGGCGGGGAGCGGTTCGCCGCCGAGAGCCTGCCGGGCGAAGTCACGCCCGGCGATCCCTACGGCTACCAGCGTGAACATACTACCCATCTCAGCGTGGTGGACGCCGAGGGGAACGCCGCTTCCATCACCCAGACCCTCGGCAGTCCCTTCGGAGCCGGCTTTCTCGCCGGTGACACGGGTATCCTCCTCAACAATCTGCTGATGTGGAACGATCTGGATCCCCGGAGTCCGAACGCGCTGGGTCCGCACCGCACGGTCGAGACCCGGATGGCCCCGACCCAGGTGATCCGGGACGGGCGGGTGCTCGTCGCCATCGGCACGCCCGGCAGCTACGGGATCCCGCAGACTACACCCCAGATGCTGCTGAACCTCCTGGAGTACGGGATGAACATCCAGGCGGCCATCGAGGCCCCGCGGATCCGCGTCTACCGGGATCGGACCGTGGACGCCGAGGCCCGCATCCCGGCCGAGGTCCGAGCCGCGCTCACGGCGCGTGGCCACGTGATCCGCGAGCTGCCGGAGTGGTCGTGGGTCGTCGGGGGAGGGCAAGGGGTCTGGGTGGACCCGGTGAGCGGGGCCTTGGCCGGCGGCGCGGACCCCAGGCGGGACGGCTATGCCATGGGCTGGTGAGGGTGAGCGTCCCCGGCCGCCGGGTGGGCCTCAGATGGCCAGGGGCTTTATGGTCGCCACGGCCTGGGGATTCGCCTTCCAGGTGGCCGGATCCTCGTCAATGTATAGCTCGATCTCGATGCCGTCGGGGTCCAGCATGTAGAGGGACTTCGAGACGGTGTGATCCGAGGTGCCCACGATCTGGACGCCGGCCCCCTCCAGTTTCGCCTTCATCTCGATGAGGTCCCGCAGGTTGTCCCCAACCTTGAACGCCAGGTGATACAGCCCCACCGCGGCCGGGTTGGGGCTGGGAGCCCCTCGTCCGATCTCCTGGAGCGCCAGGTCATGGTGATTCTCCCCGCACGACAGGAAGACCATATGCCCCCCGTACCGCGCCACCTCCTTCATGCCGAGGGTATCCCGATAAAAAGCGAGTGACCGCTCCAGGTCCCGCACCCGCAGGACCGCATGTCCGAGAGCTTTCGCACCCATCACGACCCTCCAAGGGAATGACCAATGTCCAATGCCCAATGACCAATAGGGGATGTCCCTCGACGCCCACCTATTCCAGGTGGGCTTGCTGGTGACAGGGTGACTTGCGCAACGAAGTGTACCTGGGGAAGCGGCAAATGCATAGGTGAGGATGGGAGGTTACAGCAGTCTGCGGCGGAGGTATGCGGAGAGGTAATCCACGATCGTGACCATCAGGTAGATGGCCAGGATCAGGGTGAGCAGCTTGTTCTCCAGGAACAGGCTGATGGCGATCTGGATCTGCTGGCCCAGGCCGCCGGCGCCGACGTACCCCAGGATGATCGCCTCCCGGATGTTCACCTCCCAGCGGTACAGGCTGTAGGCCAGGAACTGGGGCAGGACCCGGGGCAGGACCCCGTAGAAGAAGATCTGCAGGCGGCTGGCCCCGGTGGCCTGCAACGCCTCCAGCGGCCGGGTCTCGATGTCCTCCACGACCTCGGCGAAGAGCTTCCCCAGCACCCCGCCCGTGTGCAGACCGAGGGCCAGGACCCCCGGAAAGGGTCCCAGGCCGACGGCGAAGACGAAGATCAGGGCCCAGACGATGTGGGGGACGGTCCTGAGGAGATTGAGCAGCGCCCTGGCCACCACGTAGACGCCGATCCGCGCGATCCGGATCGGCCGTCCCGCCTCGTCCACTTCGAAGAGCACACCGGTGAAGACCAGATTGCGGCTGCCGAAGAACACCAGGGCCAGGGCGACCGCCACCGACAGCAGTGTCCCCATGAAGGAGATGGCGAAGGTCTCCAGCGACCAGTACGCGACCTTGCGGAGGAGATCGGGCGAAAGGTCAGGGGGAAACAGCTTTTGGACATATGTGAGCATCTGGGCGCGGCCGTCCGCGCTCAGCAGGCCGATCAGATCGAATCGCGTCCCGTGCCAGCTCCAGAGGACCAGCGCCAGGATACCCGCCGGCACAAGAACGGTGCCGGCTCGCACGCCGCTCCGGGGCGGCAGCGGCAAGATCGTTGTTGCGGGAGCGGTTTGACCAGGCATCTCAGACGATCGCCTTGCGCGCCCGGGCGCTCAGGAAGTCCACGGCCGCGACGAGCAGGAAGAGGATCAGGACCAGCGTCACGACCTCGTGGAAGTTGAACATCCGCATGGACAGCTCGATCTGCTGCCCGAGACCGCCTGCGCCGATGAACCCCAGGATCGCAGAGGCGCGGACCGCGCACTCCCACCGGTAGAGGGTATAGGACACGAGTTGCGGCAGCGCCTGGGGGAGCATTCCATAGATCAGGATCTTCCAGCGTGAAGCGCCTGTGGCCTGAAGGGCCTCGCTGGGCTGTGTCTCCAGGTTTTCCAGGATCTCGGAATAGACCTTGCCCAGCATCCCGCCGTAAGAGACGCCGATGGCCAGAACCCCCGTGAAGGGCCCCAGGCCCACCGCACGCACGAACATGAAGGCCCAGACGAACTCAGGGATGCAACGGAAGACGCTCATGACGGTCCGCGCCAGGACATAAGGGAGGGTGCGGGCGAGCCGGCGACCCGGAGAGCCAGCGATCTCCAGATCGTTCAGGATCCCGGCGTGCGCGAGCGAGGCGGTCCCCAGGAGGCTGAGGGGAAAACCGATGGCGATGGCCAGCACGGTGCCCATCACGGAGATCTGGATGGTCTCGAAGAAGGGCACCACCAGGAAGCGCAGGAAATTCAGGGACAGGTCCGGCGGGAACATGCCGGTGATGAACCGGGCCATGTTCCGCCGCCCCTCGGCCTCGAAGAGGAGCCCGGGCTGGATCTGGGCGAGCTGCCAGCTCCCCACGAAGGCCGCAGCGAAGCAGATTCCGAAGAGGATCGGAAACAGGGACCTACTGTGGTCGGAGGAGGGGAGTGCCGCTTCGGATGGTTTCGGGTACGGCATCTGGGGAATCCTCGGCCGAGACACTGGTGAGCCGCCCGGCATACAGGTCCGTCAGGAGGTCATCCGAGATCTCGGCGGGCGACCGATCGAAGACGATCTGGCCATCCCGGAAACCGATGATCCGCGGGAAATAGGCCAGGGCCAGGTCCACGCTGTGCAGGTTCATGACCAGGGTCTTGTGGAAGGTGCTGCACAGCTCCACCAGAAGTTTGACGATGCCGTGGGCCAGCGTCGGGTCCACGGACGAGACGGGCTCGTCCGCGAGGATGACCTCGGGATTCTGGAGCAGGACCCGCGCGATGGCCACGCGCTGCTGCTGGCCTCCCGACAACTCGTCGGTCCGGGCCCACAACTTTTCCGGGATGCCGACCTGGGACAGCGCCCGGTGCGCGGCCCGTACGTCCTCGTCGCGGGGCCGGACCAGCGATCGCAGGGCCTGCCGCAGCGACCAGGTCCCCAGGCGCCCCGCCAGGACGTTGTGGATGACCCGCAGGCGCGGGACCAGGTTGTGCTGCTGGTAGACCGTGCCGATCTTCCGGCGCATCTCCCGGAGGCGGGCGCCATGAAGATCGCCAATCTCCTGCCCGGCGATCCACAGCCTCCCGGACGTCTGCCGGACGGTTAGATTCAGCAGGCGGAAGAGGGTGGTCTTTCCCGCTCCGCTGGGGCCGATGACCGCGACCTTCTCCCCCGGACGGACCGTCAGGTCCACGCCGTTGACGGCGGTCAGCGTCCTATCGAAGATCTTGGTGAGGACCTCCAGGCGGTACACGGGTTCCGACATCGTCCCAGTCCACGCCCCTCCGGTCGCTGTCTGTGTCCTCACGCGAATGTCTCCCTACACCGTGAGCACGTCGAATGCTGTCAAATGGTCAACTGGTCGAATGGTCAACTTGCGGGGAAGCCCCAGCCGTCGAGTAACTCCTGCATAACCAATCGACGAATCGACAGATTGACCGCGTTACTTCAAGAGCCCCGCCGCGATGGCGGCCTCCTCCGTCGGCTTGAAGTCCTCGGGCTTGACCCGGACATACTTCTTGGTGCGGTGAAGGTCCAGCAGGCGCTTGTCCTCGGACTTCCGGTAATCCAGCTTCACCAGGGCCGAGGCGATCCGCTCCTGGAGGCCCTTGTCCAGGTCGCCCCGCACGGTCCAGACGTAATCTACGTAGGGGGGCGTGGTCCAAAACACCACGACCTTGCTGGTGTCCACCTTCTTGGTCTGGACCAGCTTGTCCCACACGGCCTCGTTCAGGGCCCCGGCATCCACCTTGCCGCTCTCGACCCACAGGGCCGTGGCATCGTGGGCGCCGCTGAAACTGAACTTGGCGAAATCCCGCTCCGGATCGATGCCGTTCTGCAAGAGAAAGTACCGGGGCATCAAGTGGCCCGAGGTGGAGCTCACGCTGCCGAAGGAGAAGGTCTTGCCCTTCAATTCGGCCAGCTTCGTGATCCCCGTGTCCTTCCGGGTGATGAACTTGCTGTGGAAGTTGAGGTCCTCCTCGCGGCTGACCAGGGGCACCGCATCGCCCGTGCGCTTGCGGGCCTGGACGTAGGTGAAGCCGCCGTACCAGACCATGTCGAGCTTCTTGGCCGCCAGGCCCTCCACCGTCGCCGCGTAATCCACGACGTTGGTGTAGGTCACCTTCATCTTCAGTTCCTTGGACAGGTACTCGGAAAAGGGGGCGTAGATCCGCATGAGCTCGTTCGGATTCTCATCCGGGATGGCCGACACGCGAAGCTCCTGAAGCGGCTCCGCGGCTTGTGAGACCGCCGCCCCGGCCACGACCGTGCCGATGATCATCAGCGCCGCAAGTACTCGCCTCATCTTTCCCTCCATATCACCGTGTGGGTTGCCCCACCTGTGATCCCGACGCCCCGTCACGAGTCTTGTGCGGGCGAATCTCGTCCCGAAAGGCGAAGCGACGCTGTAAGGTAGCCGACTAATCACCAATACGACAAATAGGAAATCTCAATGGAGCTGTTGGAGAGCATAGGGGCCCCGGATAAACGTGCTTCATCCCGGCCCGGCGGCTCATGCTTGTGATGAGGCGTCGCTCAGGGAGGGTTCGCGCAATTTACAGGGGAGGAATGGGCGCTGCCTGCTGCGCAGATCGCGGAGAGTCAGGCGACAGTGGACTCAGGACCTTCGCGAGGCGGCAGTGTGGAGTTCAGCGACGGTGCCAACCGCTTGACCACCATGGGGAGAAAGCACGAGGCGACGAAGAGAAGCAGGGGCGCAAGAAACCGGGTGGCCAGCAGATCGGCCGGCGATCGCAGATTCGTCACCTCGTCCACGAGGTAGGTGATGATGAATATCCCGGGGAGCATGCCCAGGATTGTCCCGAAGAGGTAGTCCAGAAACCGGATCCGCGTCAGCCCGGCCGCGTAGTTCAGCGGGGCAAACGGGACGTAGGCCAGACGGAGGTAGGAAATCAGGATGAACCCGTGCTGTTCGGCCTTGGCATCCAGCGCTTGGAGTTTTCCCTTCATCCAGCGCGCGGCAAAGTCTCGCCCGAGGTACCGCGCAGTGAAGAATGACAGGACGGCACCGCCGGTGGCGCCGGCGAGATTGTAGATGCTTCCCAGGAACTTCCCGAACACCACGGCCCCCATCAGAGTGAATACCGTGGCCGGCACCAACGCCGTGGTGCCCACGGCGAATACCAGCACATGCACGGCCGGAGCCAGCAGGCCGAACCCGCTGATCAAGCGTTGGATGCGCTCCTTGGAGAGATATGTGCCTGCCTCGGTGTATCGGAGGCCGAGGAAGGCCAGGAGCAGCAAGACGAGGAGTGCGCCGGCCTTTGCCGTGGCCGGAAAACCACCGGCCGGCACGGAGGGGTCCGTGCCGGCCGGTGTGGCAGCCTGCTGCCCGTGAGGATCGGTCATGCGCTGAATTCTTCCCTCGCTCTTCCGCGGTGGAAGATCCGTCCGTCGTGTGGCCTGCTCAGACAACCTCGATGGCCTGATCGGCGATGACCTCGCCGATCTCCCAGACGGGCTCCCCCTTGGCTGCGAACCGATCGCGGATTTCTTGGGCCCGCTCCGCGGGGGCGGAGAAGAGCAGGCCGCCGGACGTCTCCGAGTCGCACAGGAGGCCGACCTGTTCGGCGGAGAGGCCGGGCGCGATCCGCAGGGCCAGTTTTCCCTCCTTCGCCAGAACCTCGAGGTAGGTGCGATTGCGGCCCATGCCCCCGGCGAAGAATCCGCCCTCCGCATAGCTCATGGCCCCGGGCAGTAGGGGGACCGCCTCCGCCCGGAGGCGGAACCCGCACCCGCTGGCCAGGGCCATCTCGCCGCCATGGGCGAGCAACCCGAAGCCGGTCACGTCGGTGCAACCCCGGATCTCCATCTCTGCCAACACCTCGGCGGCTCCCCGGTTCAATCGAGTCATGCTCTGGATGGCCGCCTCCAGGTGAGCCGCCTGGACCCGCTCGGCCTTCCCCGCCGTGGCGATGACGCCGGTGCCGAGCGGCTTGCTGAGGAAGAGCCGGTGGCCGGGCCGGAGGCCGCCCTTGATCGTCACCCGGTCGGGATGCACGAGGCCGGTGACGCAGAGGCCGTACTTCGGCTCCTTGTCCACCACGGTGTGGCCTCCGGCGATGACCCCACCGGCCTCGGCCACCTTGTCCGCCCCGCCCTGGAAGATCTGGCGGATGGCACTCCGGGGAAACTCCTTGGGGAAGCCGGCCACGTTCAGGGCCAGGAGCACCTGTCCCCCCATGGCGTACACGTCGCTCATGGAGTTGGCGGCCGCCACCGCCCCGTAGGCGTACGGGTCATCCACGATGGGGGGGAAGAAGTCCACCGTCTGGATGATGGCTTGCCGGTCGTTCAGCCGATAGACCGCCGCATCGTCACTCTTGGTGAGGCCCACCAGGAGGTCGGGATGTTCGTGCTTGGTCAGGTGATCCACCAGCTCGTGCAGGTCCGCCGGACCCAGCTTGGAGGCTCAACCGGCACAGGCCGCGTATTCGGTGAGTCGAATCTCCTTGCCCGTGGGGGCAACGAGACTGTCCTGCACGCCCATGATCCTCCTCCGTTCCCTCGACTGCTCCGCGCCCGTTGGGGCCAGGGGGCCTTGCTCCTTTCGATGCGCCAACCGTCGGATCCGATTCGTTCCGCTCGGCGGCGCGGCCCCGGGACCGTCGGGCCGACGCTCTCTTTACGTGGTCACGGATAGCACAGTTGGGACAATGAGACAAATAGATTCTGCCGATACGGGTGCGCCTCGGACACGCCACATCGCCTCTGGAAAAAACCGTGGATAGCGACGGGAACCTACCGGTGGGGAAGTTCCAGGGTCAGGGCGAGACGCGCCTGCGTATCGCGGCGCTCGACCAGGAGGGACACCGCCCGATCCGAACGTCCCATCGCCCGGTCGAAGTCCTCGAGGCTCTGGATCGGCTGGTCGTTGGCCTGCAGGATCACGTCCTGGGGGCGCAGGCCCGCACGGGCGGCGGGCGAATCCGTGTCCACGAAGGCGACGACGAGGCGGTATGGCGTCGCGGTCTGCACGCGCCGTGGATCGCGCTCGTCCTCGGCTCGGACCAGGAACCCGAAGCGTTCGCCGGCAAGCTGGGCGCGCGCCTCCACGGGCATGGCGCCGATGGTGACGGGCAGGATCACGCGGGAGGACTCTCGCAAGACCGTGAGGACCACGCGCTGGTTGATCGGTTGGGATCGAATCATGCGCTGGAGTTGCCGGACATCCCAGATCGGCTGTGCGTCCACCCGGACGATGACGTCCCCGCGCTTCAGGGGAGCGTGTTCGGCCGGGCCGCCTTTCAGCACATCGACCACCACTACGCCCGTGCCCGCCGCGGGACCGAAGGTCTGGCCCAGGCGATCGGCCAGCTCCTCCCTGACGTCCGAGATGGAGATGCCCAGCCACCCCAGGTTCGGAGGCGCCTGCGCGCCCACCCGGCCGGGGATCACGGACAGCCAGAGCAGAAGCAGCGCGAAGGGGATCCCCTTCGCGGAGGTCGCCCGGCAAAGCCCTTTCATTGCTTGACCAGCTCCTTGACTTCCACATCTATGCCACAGATCTCGCAGTAGACCCGGTCGCCTCGAATCCCGGAGACGTCGAACTGCTGCTGGAAGCAATAGGGGCAGAATCGGATGTCGCGGTGGGACGGTGTGTCCTCGGCCATGAGGATGCCTCCTTGGACCCCTCCCAGTGGTGTATAAGCTTAGTCCAGGTCTCCCACAACGTCAAGCCGGGGACGGCCCCGGATTTTCAAATGGCAAACAGACAACCGACAACTGGTCACGTCGGATTGCAGCGAGATGGCCGGTTGTCAGTTGTCGGTTTGCCGTTTTTGAGTGGCGGTGTCCGACCATGAGGCCGTGATCCACCTACCGGACCGAGGCAGGCGACCTCTGCTGAACGTGTCTCTGCTGAACGTTGACAGCCATTTGCGCCTATGGTATGGTCCGCCTGCCTTCTGGATACACAGATCTGCGGAGGCATTGGGGGCAGGGTTGGCGTCACGGCTTGGCCCTGCTTTTTTATTCATGGATACCCGGACACGGCGTCTTGGGGGCCGGCCGGCCAGGGTATGGGCCCTGCCGCTGGTTTTGCTTCTGCTTCCCGTTCAGGTGGAGCAGGTGAGAGCCGGGGCCCTCGAGCGCGCCATGTTGGGCAAGTCCACGGTCGTGGACCTGACTCACGTCCTCAATAACGAGCGCGCCCCCTCTGGGGGAGGGCAGGATCGCCCCCGGCCCGAGGCCCCTGCCGAGGGGGAGCGGAACAGCGCCGCTCAGGGCCTTCCGCTCCCGGCGGATCTGGCCACTCACCTGGACCTGCCGGCGAGTATCGTGAAGGGAAAGCCCACCGTGGCCCAGGTCCCGGCCCGCGAGCTCCTTGTCCACGCCGTGCTGGTGAACATCGGCGCCAAAGTCGAGCAGACGCCGGACTATCGGGCCACGGTGGAGGACCTGCAGGCCTGGGAGCGCCGGAACGGCCGCATCCCCAAAGGCAGCGTGGTCCTGCTCCACACCGGCTGGGCTCGCCGCTGGGGCGACCCGGCCCGCTATCTCAATCTGGACGCGCAGGGGGTGCCGCGCGTTCCCGGGTTCTCCCCGGGGGCCATCGCATTCCTCATCGGTGAGCGGGATATCCGTGGTGTGGGTCTGGATACCTGGGGTCACGAGGCTCCGCTGGGAACGCATGGCGCTGACGACGGGATGCGCCCCCTCCTGCAGGCCGGGAAGTGGCAGCTCGTGAATCTCACCAACCTGGACCGCCTCCCGGCCAAGGGTGCCAAGCTGGTGATCGCGCCACTGCGGCTCGAGGCCGGGTCGGCGCCGGCACGAGTGATCGCTATCTTACCTTGAAATCCCGACCGCGACATGCGGGGCGGGAGGGGGCGAGATCCTGGCGTCAGCCGGTGGTGTCCACGAGCTCCCGCTCGCTCGCGTGCAGTCTGCGGTTCCCGAGGCACAGCCGTGCGTGACCCCCTCCGCCGCATCGCCCGCATTCCCACCGCCGTCCTGTCGGACGCCCTGGGTCGCCTGGGAACCATGGCCGCGGCCATCAAACCGGTGACCCGCGGGATGCGGCTGACCGGGATCGCCCATACGGTCCGCTGCTTTCCGGGGGATTACCTCACCCTGCTCAAGGCGCTGGCCGAGGCGCGGGAGGGCGAGGTGCTGGTGGTGGATGGCGGCGGGGTGGTGGAGGCCGCCCTGATGGGCAAGCTCATGGCCATCGAGGCCCGGCGCAAGGGCCTCCACGGCTTCGTCATTGACGGGGCGGTCCGGGACCTGCGCGGCCTGGAGGAGGTGGACGTCCCGGTCTTCGCGCGGGCGGCCACGCCCCGAGTCGGGACGGCGGAACACCTCCAGGAGACCCAGGTTCCCATCATCTGCGGGGGGGCGCCGGTGCAGCCCGGGGACATCGTCCTCGGCGACGAGGACGGCGTGGTGGTCTTTTCCGCCAAGCGGCTGCGCGAGATCATCTCCCGCGCCCTCGAGGTGCAGCGGCACGAGGCCGAGGTGGTGCGGAAGCTGAAGCAGGGCCGGCCGTTGGCCGAACTCATGAAGCTCTTCGATCGTCTGATCCAGCTGCGGAAGCGGGGGTGAGCATGGCCGGTCCCCTGGCGGGCCTCCGCGTGCTAGACCTGACCCGAATCCTGGCCGGCCCCTTTTGCACCATGATCCTGGGAGACATGGGGGCGGATGTGGTGAAGGTGGAGAACCCTGACGGCGGGGACGACGCGCGCCGCTGGGGACCGCCATTCGTGGAGGGGGAGTCGGCCTACTTCCTGAGCGTGAATCGGAGCAAGCGGAGCGTGACCCTGAACCTGAAGGTCCCGCGGGGAAAGACTCTGCTGGCCGACCTGCTGACCCGTGCCGACGTCCTCATCGAGAACTTCCGGCCCGGGGCCATGGAGCGCCTGGGGTTCGGGTACGAGGAGGCGGCTGCCCGGAACAGGCGCCTCATCTATTGCTCCATCTCCGGATTCGGCCAGACCGGGCCCGATGCACTCCGGCCGGGCTACGATCTCATCGTCCAGGGGGAGAGCGGGGTCATGAGCCTGACCGGCTTCCCCGAAGGGCCGCCGTGCAAGGTGGGCCTCTCAATCGCGGATATCATCGCCGGGATGTATGCGGTGCAGGGAATCGCTTTCGCCCTCTACGCCCGGGAGAAGACCGGACGGGGGCAGCGAATTGACGTGGCCCTCCTGGACGGGATGATCTCCTTTCTCACCTACCAGGCCGGGATCTACTTCACCACCGGGAAGAGCCCGTCGCGGATGGGGAACCTCCACCCCACGATCATGCCCTACGAGACCTTCGAGGCCTCCGACGGTCACCTGAATGTCGCGGTGGGGAACAACAGCCTCTTCCAGCGGTTCTGCCAGGTCCTGGGCCGGCCCGAGCTGGCCGCTGACCCTCGCTTCGACACCGAGGCTGGGCGAGTCGAGAATCGGGGAGTCCTGCGCCCGATCCTGGAGGACGTTCTGCGGACCCGGTCGGTGGCAGCGTGGCTCGAGGCGTTCACCGCGGCCGGATTCCCCTGCGGCTCCATCAAGACGATGGCGGAGGTCTTCTCCACCCCCCAAGTTCTGGCCCGGGAGATGGTCCAGACCGTCGTGCACCCGAAGGTGGGGCCAATGCGCGTGACCGGGAACCCCCTCAAGATGTCGGAGACCCCCGGGGCGGTCGAACAGCCGCCGCCGCTTTTGGGGGAGCACACAGACCAGGTCCTGGCGGAGTGGCTGGGGCTGGATGGGGAGGCGTGCACGGTCTTGCGGCGGGACGGAGTGATCTGAGATGGAGGCCCTGGCGGCAGCCGCCCTGGTGGTCCTGGCGGTGGTGAGCGTGGTGTGGACCGCGCTGCTGATCCCGGTGCTGCTGGAGTTCAAGCGGGCGTCCTGGCGCCTGCAGGAATTCATCCGGACGCTGGAGTTGGACCTGCGGCCCGTGCTGCAGGAGGCGCGGGAGGGGATCCGGGAGATGACCAAGGCGGCCCAGGGGGTGGCCGATAGCACGGCGCGTCTGCGCGGGGCCATGGCGGCAATGGAGGAGGCCGGCGAGAATCTCCGGGTGACCACCGGCGCGATCCGTGCCGTCTTCGGGTCGCGGCTCATCCCGGTGGCAAGCGTCCTGGCGGGCGTGCGGGCCGGGGTCAAGACACTGTGGAAGCGGTATCGACAAAGGAGGGAACGGTCATGAGTGAAGATCGCGGATACTCCGCGGCAGCCGTCGCGTTGGGATTTATCCTGGGTGGAGTCCTGGGGGGCTGCCTGGCCGTACTGTTCGCGCCCGAGTCGGGGCGCCGGACCCGGGAGCGCCTGCGGGACCTGGCATCCGACGTGCGGGACAAGACCATCGACGTGTCCGAGGACCTGCGGGACAAGGCCGAGGAAGCGATCGAGCGCGGCCGCGAGGTCTTCGAGGAGAAGAAAACCATCCTCTCGGCCGCGGTCCAGGCCGGCAAGGAGGCCGTGCAGCGCGAGCGCGAGCGCCTCTCCTCCCGCTCATCCTGACGCCCCGACGACGCGGCGCCCCCTGGGCAACGAATGCCCTCCGGCGGACGCGCCTGCAGGCCATGGTCTGCGTCCGCCGGAGTCGGCCACATTCTTCTGCTTCTCCGCGAACGGATGGCTTTGGGCCAAACGCGACAGCCAAACGCGACAGACTTGACACTCCCGCTCTCGAATGATAACTTTCGCGCCACCGTTTCTCCTTGTCCCTGAAGGCCTGGGGAGGTCTTCTCTGCTAGGAGAAACGGGGGAATTGGTAGGGCACTGCACCTCTGAAGTTACGGTCTGGGGTCTCTGAAGAGGAGGGGGGGCTATGATGCAGAAGAAACAGCGGCTCATTTCCAGGCGGGATCTCATCAAGGCTGGGGCGCTGGCGGCGGGGCTGGGTCCGGCGATCATCATCCCCGGACGGGCCCGCGCGGCCAAGAAGACCCTGAAGATTCTCCAGTGGGTCCACTTCGTGCCGCCGTACGACGAGTGGTTCAACAAGAAGTACACCAAGGAATGGGGCGACAAGAACGACACGGAAGTCACCGTGGACAACATCGGCATCGCCGGGATCAGCGCCCGCGCCGCCTCGGAGGTGTCCGCCCAGAAGGGGCATGACCTGTTCCTGTTCAACTGGCCGCCACCGATCTACGAGGAGCAGGTGGTGGACATGAAGGACGTGTACGAGGAGGTCCAGCGCAAGCACGGGAAGCCGATTGACCTGGGCGTCAAGAGCACCTACAACCCCAAGACCAAGAAGTATTTCGGGTTTTCTCCGTCCTTCACGCCGGATCCCGTCAACTACCGGCAGGACCTCTTCTCGGCCGTGGGGATGCCCAATGGCCCCGCGTCGTGGGACGATGTCCGGGCCGGTGGGAAGAAGATCAAGCAGCAATTCAACAACCCGGTGGGCATCGGCCTGGCCCAGGAGATCGACACGGCCATGGCCATGCGCACCATCATGTACGCCTTCGGGGCCCACGAGCAGGATGCGAACGGCAACCTGATCCTCAACTCCAAGGAGACGCTGGAGACCGTGAAGTTCGTCAAGGCCCTGTACGAGGAGACCATGACGCCCGAGGTCTTCAGCTGGGATGCCTCGTCCAACAACCGGGCCATGATCGCGGGCCAGATCTCGGTGGCGCTCAATGCCATCTCGATCACCCGCACGGCCGAAAAAGAAAACCCGGAGATGTCGAAGAAGATCCAGCTCACCAAGGCCCTGAAGGGGCCGGTCCGGGCCATCGGGCTGGAGCACGTGATGGACGTGTACGTCATCTGGAAATTCGCCGAGAACATCGAGGGGGCCAAGAAGTTCCTGATTGACTACACCACGAATTTCCGGCAGGGATTCCTGGCCGGGGAGTTCTACGACTTCCCCTGCTTCCCCCAGACGGTTCCCGATCTGAAGACCCTGATCGCCAAGGACCCCAAGGCCCATCCGGCCGACAAGTACAAGGTCCTGGAGGACGTCCTGGAGTGGGCGACCAACGTGGGCTACCCGGGCTACGCGAATGCCGCCATTGACGAGATCTTCAACACCTGGGTGCTCAACGTGATGTTCGCCAAGGCGGCCTCCGGCGCTGCCACCCCCGAGGAGGCCATCAAGGAAGCGGATGCCGCCTGCAAGCGCATCTTCGCCAAGTGGAAAGCCAAGGGGCTCGTGTAGGCCGACGGGAGGCTGGCTTCGCTCGAGTGCAGCACGTCGCGTCCGATCATCGTGGAACTGCTGAAAGAGGGAGGCCCCGACTTGCAGGGCCTCCCTCGCTGTTCAACGGACCCAGCATGGTGGAAGGGCGGTTCGTCTCCACTAGAACGGATGGCGTATGGCGACGGTCGAGACCAGAGACATTCGAAAGAGCTTCGGGACCGTCCGGGCCGTGGACGGGGTTGACCTTTCCACCAAGGAGGGGGAATTCCTGGTCCTGCTGGGGTCCTCCGGATGCGGGAAGACCACCCTGCTGCGCATGATCGCCGGCTTGGAGAAGCCCACGTCGGGCGATGTGCTCATCGGGGGGCAGGTGGTGAATGACCTGCCCCCCCGGGCCAGGAAGATTGCCATGGTCTTCCAGAGCTATGCCCTCTACCCCCACATGACGGTGTTCAAGAACATCGCCTTCCCCTTGAAGGCCCAGGGGATGAGAACGGACGCTGTTCGGCAGAAGGTCGAGTGGGCGGCGGCGCTCTTCGGGATCGAGCTGCTGCTGCATCGGAAGCCCCGGCAACTGTCCGGCGGGGAGCGGCAGCGGGTGGCCCTGGCCCGGGCCGTGGTGAGGGAGCCGGCCGTTTTCCTGTTGGACGAGCCACTCTCCAACCTGGATGCGAAGCTGCGGGCCTCCGCCAGGGATGAGCTCCAGCAGTTCCAGCGGCGGATCGGGACCACGACCATCTACGTGACCCACGACCAGGTGGAGGCCATGGGCCTGGGGGACCGCATCGCCGTCATGCAGCACGGCAGGGTGCGGCAGATCGGGACGCCCATGGAGGTCTACGATGAGCCGGCCGATACCTTCGTGGCCGCCTTCCTGGGGTCACCCCCCATGAACCTGATCGAGGGGAAAGATTGTCTGGTCGGGTTTCGCCCCGAGCACTTCCTGCCCAAGGAGGCCTTTCCCATGACGGAGGCGGCCACCGTGCCGTTCCGGGTGACCCGGCTGGAATACCTCGGGGCGGACCGCCTGCTATACGGGGTTCTGAAGCGCCCGTTCCCCGAGAAGAAAGTCATCGCCAAGCTCCCCTCCACGGTGACGGCGTCCATCCACCAGGGAGAGAGCCACGAGTTTATCGTGAAGGAGAAGGACCTGAAGTTCTTTGACCGGGAAACCGGGCTGCGAACCGCCCCTCGACCGCTGTCAACCCAGTTTGCCTGACCGCGACCCTTGCCTCCTAGCCCTCGTCTGAACAGATGCAGCCGCCATTCTTCGCTCCCGCCTGCGGATACAGGCGCAGGGCTTGTCGGGCCAGGCTTCGGCTTGGCCGGGCGCCTGCGTTCAGACGTGATGGGGGTGCATGTTTGCGGATGAGTTGTGGAGAATCCGTGACTGACGTATGATGGCGGGGCGCAACGAGACCCGTGGGGAGGGGAACAGGATGGAAGCCGTCAAGGGAGAAGCGAGAGTGGCCTTGGGAGCACCGGCAACCCGGTTTTCCTATATCCGGGACCGGGAAGAGTGGCTGGGACCGCTCATGCTTGGCCCGGCCATCCTCTACATCGTGCTGGTGGTGGGCTTCCCCTTCTTCCTGGCCCTCTATTACAGCGTCAGCGACATCACGCTTGGCAGCCGGAGCCTGGGCTTCGTCGGCCTGAAGAATTTCACCGGCGTCATCGGGACCACGAAGTTCCAGACGGCGCTCAAGAACACGTTCGTCTTCGCCATCGTCTCTCAGATCCTGGTGCTGGTGTTGGGGAACATGCTGGCCCTGGCCCTCCTGAAGGACTTCCGGGGCAAGTGGCTGGTCCGCCTCCTGATCCTGCTCCCCTGGGTGGCGCCCATCTCGCTGGGGACGATCGGCTGGCTGTGGATCGTGGACTCGATCTACAGCGTGATCAACTGGACGCTGCGGGCCGTGGGAATCTTCGGTCCCAAGTTCTGGCCCATCTGGCTGGGGGTGCCGCATCTGGCCATGGGGACGGTTATCACGGTCCACGTCTGGCGGCTGCTCCCGCTGGCCACGGTGATCATCCTGGCGGGCCTCAGCTCCATCCCCAGGGACATCCATGACGCCGCCCAAGTGGACGGGGCCGGATTCTGGCGACACTATTTCCAGGTCACCGTGCCGCTCCTGCTCCCGGTCTCGATGGTGGCCTTGCTGTTCGGCCTGGTGTTCGCCTTCACGGACATGACCGTGATCTACGTCCTCACGCGCGGCGGGCCGTATGACACGACCCAGGTACTGGCCAGCCTGGCCTTCTTCACGGGCGTCGCGGGAGGGGACCTGGCGGAAGGGGCCGCCATCTCCCTCTTCCTGTTCCCGCTGCTCCTGGCCGCGGCCATCGGATTCCTCCGCATCGCCCGGCGGGCGGAGGTGGTGTGACATGGCGATCCTGTATCGGGTGAAGCGGTGGCTGGCGGACGGGGCCCATTTCGGGATCGTGGCCGCCTTCACCATCTTCGCCGCCTTCCCCTTCTACTGGATGCTGATCACGACCTTCAAGCGGACGACGGACCTCATGAATCGGACGCACAACCCCTTCCTCTTCCACGAGCCGCCGACCCTGGAGCACCTGCGCGTGCTGTTCTACGACACCCTGTACGGGCGGTGGCTGGCGAACACCGCGTTGGTGGGTGTGCTGGTGGTCGTGATCACCCTGGTCCTGGCCGTGCCGGCGGGATACGCCCTGGCCCGGCTGACGGGCCGGTGGGGCGAACACCTCGGCATCGGGATCTTCCTCACGTACCTGGTTCCGCCCACCCTGCTGTTCATCCCGCTCTCCCGGGTCGTCGTGGGGCTCGGCCTGCAGGACACCCTGTGGTCCCTGGTGCTGGTGTACCCCTCCTTCACCGTGCCCTTCTCCACCTGGCTCCTCATGGGGTTCTTCAAGGCCATCCCCAGCGACCTGGAGGACGCGGCCATGATCGACGGCTACAGCCGCCTGGGGGCGTTCGCGAAGATCGTGATGCCCATCTCCATCGCCGGGATCCTCACGGTGGTGATCTTCTCCTTCACCCTGGTGATGCAGGAGTTCGTCTACGCCCTGACCTTCATCTCCCCCGTCTCCCAATACACGGTGAGCGTGGGGGTGCCGACGTTCCTGGTGCACGGGGATGTCTATTTCTGGGGCTCGCTGATGGCCGGCTGCTTCATCGCCAGCGTCCCCATCGCCGTCGTGTACAACTTCTTCGTTGACCGGTTCATTGCCGGGTTCACGGTCGGGGCGGTGAAGTGATCGGGACCCCAGTCGGGGGAGTCATCCATGCAGGGCTACGGCGGAAGAATCCTGACGGTGGACGTGGGAAGCGGGACGCAGCAGGTGGAGGAGCTCGACCCCGCCTTCGCGCGGGCGTACCTGGGGGGCAACGGCTTCGCGGCCAAGCTCTGCTACGATCGCATCCCGCCGGGCATTGACCCCTTCGATCCCCGGAACCTGGTTGTCTTCGCCACCGGCCCCATCACCGACAGCGTTATCCCGGGGAACATCCGGAACTGCGTGGCGGGCAAGTCGCCCCTGAACGGCCTGTTCTTCGACTCCACGTTCGGCGGCCGCTTTGCGGGGACCCAGCGGCACACCGGCTTCGACGCCATCGTCATCACGGGGGCGGCGCCCCAGCCCATGTACCTCGTGGTGGACGAGAATGGCGCCCAGCTCACGCCCGCGAAAGATCTCTGGGGCAAGCCGACGCTCCAGACCGCCCAGACCATCCTGGACCGCGAGGGCTGGGACAGCGATGTGGTCAGCATCGGCCCCGCCGGCGAGCGGCGCGTCCGCATCGCCGCCCTGGCCCACTACTGGAAGAACCGCGAGGCCTTCGGCGCCCGGGGGGGCCTGGCGGCCGTCCTGGGGTCCAAGCAGGTCAAGGCGGTCGTCGTCCGCGGGAGCCGGAAGGCGCAGTTCGCCGATCCCGAGGCTTTGAAGGCGCTGGTGAACGAGACCCGGGAGGCGCTGAAGAAGGGGACCTCCAACCTCCACGTCTTCGGCACGCCCAACCTGGTGAAGGGGATCAACGCCATCGGCGGCCTGGGCTTCTTCAACAACCGGTTCGAGTATTCCCCCGACGCCGAGCAGGTCGGGGGCGAGCGCTACAAGGCCGAGTTCCACAAGAAGGACACCACCTGCAACAAGTGCCCGGTGGCCTGCGGCAAGACCTTCGAGGTGAAGGAGGGGGAGTACGCCGGGACCGTCTGGAAGATGCCGGAGTACGAGACTATCTACGCCTTCGGCCCCATGCTCGGCAACCTGGATCCCGCCTCGCTGATCAAGGCCGAGGAGCTGTGCGACCAGCTCGGGTTGGATACGATCAGCATGGGGGTGACGATCGCCTTCGTCCTGGAATGCCTGGAGCGGGGCTTCCTGACCGAGCGGGAGGTGGGCGTGCCCGTGGGCTGGGGAAAGCACCAGGCGGTGCACCGGCTGGTGGAGATGACCGCCCGGCGCGAGGGCTTCGGCGACGTCCTGGCCGAGGGCTCGGCCCGCCTGGCGGCGCGCCTCCGCCCCGAGGCGCGGAAGTTCCTCCACGCGGTCAAGGGCCTGGAGATGCCGGCCCACTCCGCCCGGGCCCTGAAGGGGATGAGCATCGGGTACGCCACCGGGACGCGGGGCGGCAGCCACCACGACGCCCGGCCCACGGCCCAGTACGCCCCCGACTTCGATCGGCGGAACCCCGAGGGCAAGGCCGCCTGGGCCATCCGCAGCCAGAACTTCACCGCCGTGGACGATTCCCTGGTTCTCTGCCGCTTCACCTCGGAGCGGGGCGGATACGGGATGTACCTCAACGAGAACTACGTCCGGATGATCAACGCCGCCACGGGGTGGGACCTCGACCTCGCCGAGCTGGAACGGATCGGCGAGCGGATCTGCACTCTGGAGCGCGCCTTCAATGTGCGAGAAGGCGTCTCCCGGAAGGATGACACGTTGCCCTGGCGGGTCCAGCACGAGCCCATCCCGGACGGTCCCTCCAAGGGCACCTTCTGTCCTCCCGAGGAGTTGGACCGGATGCTGGAGGAATACTACGAGCTGCGGGGCTGGTCCAAAGACGGCATCCCGACTCCGGAGAAGCTCCGCGCCCTCGGCCTGGAGTTCGCCATCCAGCGCTGACCTCTTTTCATCCCGCCCTCTGCGTCCTTGCCCACACCGGCATCCCATCTCCCGTGAACGGTCCTGCCACGACGGCCGGTTGGATTGGGCAAATTGCCTTGACACCCCATTTGGTCACCCATATATTCTGCCTACTTCTCACGGAATTCGGACGGCTTCGCTCCTTTTTGGATTCCATCTGGATTCCAGTGCGGTCCTCATCTGCACTCTTGTGGGTTCACCCCGGAATCACGGCGTGCCAGCTTCCTGGAGACGGGCATCGCAGCCAAGTCTGGGGATCTCTTCCATGAGTTGCCCCCCGATCTTGACCGCTTCTCTGCGAATGCCGGGGGTCGAACCTTGATCTGGAATCCCGAAATGGAAACCATGCCGTGGGAGCGCCTCCGCGCGCTGCAACTGGAACGCCTGCAGCAGACGGCGCGGCGCGTGTACGAGCGGGTGCCCTTCTACCGGGCGGCGTTGGACAAGCAGGGGCTGAAGCCGGCCGACATCCGGAGCCTGGAGGACATCCGGAAGCTGCCCTTCACGCGGAAGGCGGACTTCCGGGACACCTATCCGACCGGCCTTTTCGCGGTGCCCATGAACCAGGTCATCCGTATCCACGCCTCGTCGGGGACGACCGGCAAGCCGATCATCGCCGGCTACACCCGGGCGGACATCAACATGTGGGCGGAGACCTGTGCACGCTGCCTGGCCTCCGCCGGGGCCGTCCCGGGGGATACGTTCCAGAACGCCTACGGCTACGGCCTGTTCACCGGGGGCCTGGGCTTCCACTACGGCGGGGAGCTGATGGGCCTCACGGTGATCCCCGTCTCGGGGGGCAACACCGAACGCCAGATCCTCTTGATCCAGGACCTGAAACCCCAGATCCTGACCTGCACCCCCTCCTACGCCCTGACCATCGCCGAGACGATCCGGACCATGGGCATCGACGCCGCCAGCCTTGGCCTCAAGGCCGCGGTCCTGGGCGCGGAGCCGTGGACCGAGGAGATGCGGAAGGAGATCGAGGCCAAGCTGCACCTGAAGGCGGTGAACATCTACGGTCTCACCGAGGTCATCGGGCCGGGGGTCTCGTGCGAGTGCGTGGAGGTCCAGGACGGGGCGCACGTCTACGAGGACCACTTCTACCCGGAGGTGATCGACCCGAACACGGGGGAGGTCCTGCCCCGCGGGACCCGGGGCGAGCTGGTGTTCACCAGCCTGACCAAAGAGGCCCTGCCCGTCCTCCGCTACCGGACGGGCGACATCGCCTCCCTGGACGCGTCCCCCTGCGCGTGCGGGCGGACCAGCGTCCGCATGTCCCGGATCGTGGGGCGGACCGATGATATGCTGATCATCCGGGGGGTGAACGTCTTCCCCTCGCAGATCGAGACGGCCCTGATGCGCATCCCTGGGTTGAGCCCGCACTACCAGCTGGTGGTCACCCGCGAGAAGACCCTGGACGAGCTGGAGGTGCGCGTGGAGGTCAGCCCGGAGATCTTCCGGCAGATCGGCGGCGAGATCCTGGTGGACGAGGTCCACCAGGCCGACCACGCGGTCCACGAACTGCGGCGGAGGATCGCCGAGCGGCTGCGCGGCGCGCTGAATCTGAACACCACCGTGACGCTGTTGCCGCCCGGCGGCGCCCCCCGGAGCGAGGGGGGGAAGCTGAAGCGGGTGGTGGACAAGCGCAAGCTCTGACACGGCGAGGGACGCGGAAAGAGCCATGGTGTATCCACCCGCCCAGCCGGCCGAGGCGTTTGCGTTCGAGCGGATCCGCTACGAGAAGGCGGCGTGGCGGGCGACCGTCACCATCAACCGGCCCGAGGTCTTGAACTGCTTCGACTTCCAGACGCTGCGGGAGATGAGCCGGGCCTTCGAGGACGCCTCGTGGGACGATGCCGTGGCCGTGGTCGTCCTCACCGGCGCGGGCGATCGCGCCTTCAGCACCGGGGCCGACCTCAAAGAGCAGGAGGAGTTCTTCCTCACCCGGCCCCGCGATTACTGGAAATGGATGGGCGCGTTCATTGACACCCACTATCGTCTCCTGAACATCGGGAAGCCGACCATCGCGCGCCTGAACGGCTTGGTGGTGGGGGGCGGCAACGAGTTCAACATCGCCTGCGATCTGGCCATCGCCGCCGACCACGTCACGATCCGCCAGGTGGGCACGGCCCGGGGGAGCGTGGCGGCGGGCGGCGCCACCCAGTGGCTCCCCCTCATGGTGGGGGACCGGCGGGCCCGGCAGATGCTCTGGCTGTGCGAGGAGATCGATGCGTCGCAGGCGCTCCAGTGGGGTCTGGTGAACCAGGTGGTCCCCTATGCGGAGCTGGACGCGGCCGTGGACGCCATGGCCGGGAAGCTGATCGAGAAGCTTCCCGAGTGCATGCGCTACACCAAGCAACAGACGAACTTCTGGCGGGATTTCTCCTTTCACCTGACGGTCGGCCACGCCCGGGACTGGCTGAGCCTCCACTCGGGTTCGCCCGAGGTGTACGAGGGCTTCCAGGCGTTTCGCGAGAAGCGGCCCGTGGACTACCTGGGGCTGCGGCGGCGCGCGGCGGAGGGCGGCTCCCCGGAGTTCCTATGGGGCGCCCCACACCGGACCTGCGCCGCCTGCGGGGCGAAGGGGATCCCCGAGGCATTCAGGTTCTGCGGCAACTGCGGCGCCAAACTCTAACCGACGTGCCGCCGTTTCAGGTAGTGAACCGCAGCACCGCAGCACAGGATGAAAGCAGCACCGCAGCACTGCAGCACTGGGCAGCCATGGAATTCACGCTGATCAAGGCCTGGACCGAGGATGACGTCGGGCTGGTGCAGATGCACCGGCCGGAGGTCCTGAATGCCCTGAACCAGGAGATGTTCGAGGAGCTGCTGGTGGCACTGGAGGCCTTCGACGCCGACCCCGCCATCCGCTGCATGATCCTCACGGGGAGCGGGCGCGCCTTCTCGGCCGGCGCCGACATCAAGCAGATGGCGAAGATGAGCGCCGTGGACCAGATGGCCAGCCCCGCCCCGGCCCGCTGGGAGCGGATGCGCCGCCTGCGGAAGCCCGTCGTGGCCGATGTGAACGGCTTCGCCCTGGGCGGCGGCTGCGAGTTGATGATGTGCTGCGACATCGTCGTGGCGGCCGACACGGCGCGGTTCGGCCAGCCGGAGATCAACATCGGCATCATCCCCGGGGCCGGCGGGACCCAGCGCCTGACCCGGGTGACCGGGAAGTTCAAGGCGATGGAGCTGATCCTGACCGGCCGGCACGTGACCGCGGCCGAGGCTGAGGCGTTGGGGCTGGTGAATCGCGTGGTCGCCCCGGAGCTTGTCCTGGACGAGGCCAGGCGGATCGCGCGGGAGATCGCCGCCAAGTCCCCCATCGCCGTCCGGACCGCCAAGGAATGTATCCTGAAGGCGCTGGAAACCCCGCTCAGCGTCGGGCTGGACTTCGAGCGGAAGATGTTCGCCCTGCTCTTCGCGACCGAGGACAAGGTGGAAGGGATGCAGGCGTTCCTGGAGAAACGCCCTCCGAAGTTTCAGGGGCTGTAGGGAGGGGCACCCGCCCGAACCGGGTGCGGGGCCCTGCCCATCCGACCGGGAATGAGTGCAGGAACCGTGAGACAGCAAAACTCCGGCCGGGCCCGACGCGGCGTCGAAGGGCCCGGCCGGGGAGCGGGGAGATAAACGATGCAGACCGAGAAAGAGACGCACGAACGCTTGCTGGAGCGGATACGGGCCGGGGAGATAACCGAGGGGCCGGAAGAGATGAGCGAGGAGTATCGCACGCACCTCGTGAACCTGATGCAGATGCAGGCCGACTCCGAACTCTCGGGTGGCTTTGGCTACGTCCCCTGGATCGTGAAGGCTCCGACCGTTCCCGAGATGCTGGCCGTGGCCACCATCGTCAAGGACGAGGTGCGCCATGCCCGGGTCATGTACCGGTTGCTGGCGGACCTGGGCATCAATCCCGAAGAGAAGATCCGGCAGACGGATCTGACGCTTCGCGTCTCCGGCGACCAGGATCTGGGCACGGCGCGAGCCGCGACCGACAAACGGGTGAACATCTTCTACTATCCCATTGACACCTGGGCCGACTTCGTGATGTTCAACTTCTGCATGGACCGGGGAGCCGGCCACCAGCTTCTGGACGTGTACCAGTGCAGCTACGGCCCGTGGCGCCGGGTGATTGACGGGATCTTCAAGGAAGAGAAGATGCACATCGCCCACGGTGAGACCTGGATCAAGCGGCTGGCCGGCGATCCAGCCACCCACGAGGATTGCCAGCAGGGGCTCAACCGATGGTATATCCGGACCATGAACATCTTCGGCCGGCCGAATTCGCCGAGGAACAAGATCTACCGGGAGCTGCGCCTCAAGATCCGGGATAATGACGAGGTCCGCCGCGCCTTCGCCCAGGAAGTGAAGGAGATCGCCGAGCCCCTGGGGTTGAGCCTGCCCACCTGGAAGCCCAAGTGGGAGGAACTACCGCAGGAGGCGTTCATTCCGGGCTGACCGGCTAAGAGCGTTCGGCAGTTCGGGTGTTCGACTGTTCGGTGGTTCCAGGACGACCGAACCACCGAACGCACGAACTACCGAACGCTTGAACGTCACGGGGAAAGAGACGAGTTCTACCGAAGTTGTGACTGGTTAGACACGGGGAAGGAAATGAACGAGGGAGTGATGACGATCGGCGTGGTTGGGGCCGGCACCATGGGCGCCGGGATCGCCCAGGTGGCCATCCTGGGGGGATGCCGTGTCCTCCTCCACGATGCCCTCGACGCGGCCCTGGCCAAAGGGCGGTCCCGCATCGCCCAGAGCGTGAGTCGGGCCGTGGAGCGGGGCCACGTCCAGGCGGATGCGGCCGAAGAGGCCCTGGGCCGGCTGGAGTCGATCAGCCAGCTCACGGAGATGCGAGACGCCGAGTTCATCATCGAGGCGGTGCCTGAGGATCTGTCCCTCAAGCAGCGGCTGTTCGCGGAGCTCGACGGGTTCGCCGATCCCGGCGCGATCCTGGCGACGAACACCTCGTCCCTCTCCATCACCGCTATCGCCGGCGCGACCAAGCGTCCGCAGCGCGTGGTTGGGATGCACTTCTTCAACCCGGTTCCGGCCATGGCCCTGGTAGAGGTCGTGGCCGGGCAGCGGACGGATCCTGGCGTCGTCGACGAGACGATGGCGGTGGCCCGCCGCCTCGGCAAGACCCCGGTTCGCGCCAAGGACACCCCCGGCTTCATCGTCAACCGGATCGCGCGCCACTTCTCCCTGGAGGCCCTGCGCATCCTGGGGGAGGGGAGGGTTACCTACGATCAGATTGACCGCGTGGTGAAGGGAGCCGGCCGGTTTCGCATGGGGCCTTTCGAGCTGATGGACCTCATCGGGATTGACGTCAACTTTGCCGTGAGCCGGTCGGTGTACGAGGCGTTCTTCCACGACCCGCGCTTCCGCCCGCACCCCATTCAGCAGCGCATGGTGGAATCCGGCCTGCTGGGGCGGAAGACGGGTCGCGGCTTCTACGAGTATCCGGACAACCCGAAGGGATAGGAAGCCTCCCCTCACCCTGGATCTCTCCCCCCTGGTGAGAGGGGGAACGGAGAGGGGGTCGGAATGAGGTCGCATGGCTCGCAGCGTCCTGATTCTTGGACAGAGTCCGCTGGCTGAGGCGTTGGCGGAACTCATCGGCGCGGCAGGGCTCGTCGTGCATCGGCCACCGGCGTGGCCGGAGACCCGGGAGGACCTGGATGCCATCTTCACGGACCAGGACCGGCGGGAACACTATCTGCGCCACCTGGGCGAGGCCTACCGGGAGGCCGACGTGGTGATCGAGGCTGAGGCCTCGGAGTGGATGGATCCCGAACTTTCGGAGCGCACGCTCATCCTGACGGCCGCTCTCGGCCACAGCGCGGCCGAGGCGGCGGCCGACATCCATGCCCGCCATCGCGTGGTCGGTTTTGCGGCGCTGCCCCCCTTGCAGAAGGGGCAGGCGGTCGAGCTCGCGACGACCCCCTGGACCGAGGCACCCGCCCTGGACCAGGCGGGAGAGTTCTTCCGAAGCGTGGGGCTGGAGCCGGCGGTGGTTCCTGATGGACCGGGCCTCGTATTCCCCCGAATCCTCTGCATGATCATCAACGAGGCGGCCTTCGCCCTGATGGAAGGGGTGGCCTCGGCCGAGGACATTGACACGGCCATGAAGCTGGGGACGAACTATCCCCTGGGGCCCCTCGAGTGGGCGGATCAAATTGGCCTGGACCAGGTTCTGGGGGTGCTGGAGGGTTTGCATCAAGAGTACGGGGAGGACCGGTATCGTCCAGCGCCACTGCTGCGGCAACTCGTCCGTGCGGGGCATGTGGGGCGGTCGGCGGGGAGAGGATTCTATACCTACGCGTAGCCGTAGAGGCGGACCGGCTCGAATTTCGAATGTCGAATTTCGGATTTCGAATTTTGATTGACGGTCAGCGTTTGGCCTTCGGCAGTCTGCCCGAACTAGGAAGCTGATCGCGGATGGCTGACCGCTGACTCTCGCATTCGAGACCAAAATGAGCCCAGCAATCACGCCCGACATGACCATCAAAGAGGTGCTGGATCGCTTCCCGGACCTGTTCGGGGTGTTTGAGGATCACGGCTTGCACTTCTGCGCGGGCTGCTATGTCATGCTGGCCAGCAACATCGAGCAGGGGGCCGATTACAGCGGGCTGAGGCCTACGGATCGCCAGGCGCTGTTGGCGGAGTTGAATCGGTTGGCCATCAGTGATTTTCACGAGGCGGGGTCCGCGTCCTCCTCCACACCCCGATTGCCGGAGATGGGGGAGAGCGCTGGGAGTGGGTGAGGGTCCAAGAACAGTCCTTCACAAAGGAGGGGGGTATCATGAGACACGGGTTGTCCAGACACTGGGTGGGGTTGATCGGCCTGGGGCTCCTCCTGGGCCTGCTCCTGGGGGGCGCGCCGGCGCCGGCCGAGGCCCAGGAGTATCGGATCGGCTTCGTCTCGGCCGTGACTGGGCCGGCTTCCTCACTGGGAGTCCCGGAGCGTGATGTGGCCGTCATGCTCCAGAAGGAGATTGACGCCAAAGGGGGGATCACCGGACCCGACGGGGTCAAGCACCCGGTGAAGATCCTCATCAACGACGACCAGTCCAAGGTGGACGAAACGGTCAAGGCGGTCAAGCGGCTGATCGACGATCAGGTGCAGGTCGTGATCGCTTCCAGCCAGAGCCCCACCAGCCTGGCGGTCACCCCCGTGGTCGCCGAAGCCAAGACCCCGCTGATCTCCATGGCCTCCAGCCACGCCATCGTCACCAACAAGGATCGCTTCTGGGTCTTCAAGACGCCGCAGTCCAACATCCATGTCTCGTTCCATCAGGTGAAATATCTCAAGGCCAAGAAGTACACCAAGGTGGCAAGCTTGTACGTGAACGACGCGTTCGGCGAGGACTCGCGCCGGGGGCTGGCGGAGACGATCAAGGGGACCGACATCCAGGTCGTCTACGAGGACAAATTCGAGCAGACCGATAAGGACATGACCCCGCAGCTCACCAAGGTCAAGGCCAGTGGGGCCCAGGTCCTGATCGTCCACGCCATCCCGCCCGCCGCATCCATCGTGACCAAGAACTTCCGGGACCTGGGGCTTACCATTCCGCTGATGCACAACCACGGCGTGGGCAACAAGCCGTTCATTGATCTGGCGGGCGGGGCGGCCGAGGGAGTTATCTTCCCCATCGGGAAGATGCTGGTGGCAGAGGGTCTGCCCGACGCCGATCCCCAGAAGAAAGTGCTGCTGGATTTCGTCAAGGCGTACGAGTCTGCCACGGGCAAGCCCCGCAGCACCTTCGCGGGCCATGCCTGGGACGCACTGCAGATGTCATTCATCGCCCTCTCCAAATTGAAGGCCAATACGCCACTGGCGCAGGCCCGCGCCCAGGTGCGGGACGAGCTGGAGAAGATCAAGAACTTCCCCGGCACCGGGGGCGTTTTCAACATGTCGGCCGAGGACCACGTGGGTCTCGATGAGCGGTCCATGGTCCTGGTCCGGATCGAGGGTGGGACGTGGAAGGACTTCCCGCCTGAGAAGTGGTAAGCGACCGGCACTGCTGTTCGGCGCGCCGCGGGGAGCCGCGAGACTGACCTCCCCGCGGCGCGCTGTTTTGGAGGTCGATCATTCCTGTCAGCCAACTACTCCAGCTCATCCTGGCCGGCCTGACGATGGGGAGCATCTACGCCCTCATCGCGTTGGGCTTCGTCACCATCTACAATGTGACCGGCATCATCAACTTCGCCCAGGGGGAATTCGCCATGCTGGGCGCCATGCTGATGGTCTCCCTCCAGCCCCTGGGACTCCCGCAACCGCTGGCCTTCCTCCTGGCTGTCCTGGGGGTCGTGGTCGTCGGCGGCGGCCTGGAGCGCGTGGCCATCCACCCGGCCCGGCGCGCCTCATCGGTCACGCTCATCATCATTACCATTGGCGCCGACATCGTCATACGGGGGATTGGGCTCCTGATCTGGGGGACCGATCCCTATCCGCTGCCGGCCTTCACCTCGGGGCCCCCGCTCATACTCGCCGGTGCAGTCCTGACGCGCCAGGCGATTTGGATCATGGGAACGACGGCCATTATCCTGGCTCTGCTCTCGTTCTTCTTTATGCATACCTATCTCGGCAAGGCGGTGCGGGCCTGCGCCATGAACCGGCTGTCGGCCCGCCTGAGTGGCATTCGTCCGGATCGGATGTCGCTCTTATCCTTTGCGCTCTCGGCGGGGCTGGGTGCAGTCGGCGGCATCGTCATCGCCCCCATGACCTTGGTCAGCTATGACATGGGGCTCTACCTCGGGCTCCGAGGGTTCGTGGCGGCAATCATGGGTGGGATGGTCAGCGCGCCGGGTGCTGTGGTGGGCGCCCTGCTCCTGGGCGTTCTGGAGGCACTGGGCGCCGGGATCTTCCGAGCGGCCTTTAAAGAGGTTATCGCGTTCGTGGTCCTGTTCTTGATCCTGTTCATCCGCCCCCAGGGCATCTTCGGCCGGGGGGGCACCACGGGGGTGGGGCTGTAATGGCCCGATCCATCCTTCGAGGCCGCACTATGGGAATAGGTGGGCTGCTCCTGGTCCTCACCCTGTTGCCTCTCCTGGATCGGATCCCCTCGCATCTGGATGTCCTGATCTTCATCGGCATCCACGCCATCGTGACCGTGGGGCTGTGCCTCTTGACCGGCTACGCCGGCCAGATCTCCCTGGGGCAGGCGGCCTTCTATGGCCTGGGGGCCTACGCCTCGGGCGTGCTCACCACGAAGTTCGGGGTGTCGCCGCTCTTCGCGCTGCTGGCCGGGCTCGTCATCACCGGCGCCATCGCCTACGTCATGGGCATCCCCATCCTCAAGCTGCGTGGCCACTACCTGGCCATGGCCACCCTGGCGTTCGGGATCATCGTGTACCTGGCCTTCGTCGAGTTCAAGGACTTCACCGGGGGTCCATCCGGATTGCCGGGCGTCCCCCCCATGCGGATCGCCGGCCTGGTCTTCGACAATGACATCAAGCGGTACTACCTCGTCCTGATCGCCGTCGTTGCCGTCCTGGCAATCGCCCGGAACGTGATTCGCTCCCGCGTGGGGCGGGCCCTCCGGTCCATCCACGGGAGCGAGGTCGCCGCCGAGACCCTGGGCGTGGACACGACCAAGTACAAGCTTCAGGTCTTCGTCCTGAGCGCGGTATTCGCCAGCGTGGCCGGGAGCCTGTATGCCCATCACCTGACCCTGGTTAGTCCGTCTCCCTTCGGCTTCATCGCGTCAATGGAGTTCGTCGTGATGGCGGCCGTGGGCGGCCTGGCCAGCATTTGGGGCGCGCCCTTCGGTGCGGCTGCCATCACCCTCTTGACCGAGGCGATCCGGCGGATCATGCCGCACCTGCTGAGCTACGCCTCGGGCGAGCACGAGGTCATCGCCTACGGCATCCTGCTGATGGTGATCATGATCTTCATGCCCGAAGGGTTGGTTGCGGGGACGGCCGACCTCGTGCGGAGATTACGGCGGGCGCGGACCGGGGAAACGAAAGGCTGAGGCATGCCCGGCAGCATACCGATACTGGAAACCCGGAACATCCGGAAGGCCTTCGGCGGCGTGGTCGCCGTCAGCAATGTGGACCTGGCGGTCCAGCCGGGGGAGATTTACGCGGTCATCGGACCCAACGGCGCCGGCAAGACCACGATGCTCAATCTGATCAGCGGCCTGCTGCCGATGGACCAGGGCGAGATTCGCTTTCGCGGAGAGCGGCTCAACGGGAAGCGACCCTGCGACCGGGCCGCCCTGGGGATGGCCCGGACCTTCCAGAACCTGCAGATCTTCGGGAACATGACGGTGCTGGAGAATGTCATGGTGGGCCGTCACCTGAAGAGCCGCTGCGGGATGCTGACGGCGGCCCTGCGCCTGCGGTGGGCGCGGGACGAAGAGCAGGCGATCGAGGAGGCGGCGCTCCGCCACCTGGAACTCCTGGGCCTCGCCGAGCGCCGGGACGATCCGGCCAGCAGCCTCCCCTTTGGACAGCAGCGCCTGCTGGAGATCGCCCGGGCCCTGGCCACGGAGCCCACCATCCTTCTCCTGGATGAGCCGGCGGCGGGCCTGAACCAGACCGAGACGGCGCGCCTGGGCGAGCTCATCTTCACCATACGGGACCGCGGGATCACCGTGGTTTTGGTGGAGCACCACATGGACCTGGTCATGCGCGTCTCGGATACGGTGCTGGTCCTGAACTACGGGGAGGTCCTGGCGCAGGGCTCTCCTGCCGCCATCCAGAGCGATCCCACGGTCATCGATGCCTACCTGGGGGCGGACCTGGACGATGCTTGAGATCACCGACCTGCGCGTGGCCTACGGTGCCATCGAGGCGCTCAAGGGCGTCACCCTCAGCGTCAAGGAAGGGAGCATCGCCTGCCTGATCGGGGGCAACGGCGCCGGCAAGACCACGTTGCTGCGCGCCATCTCGGGGCTGCTCCCCATCCGCGAGGGGCGCATCCAATTCGAGGGACGGGACATCACCGGGCACCCCGCCGAGGCGATCGTGCGCCTCGGCATCTGCCACGTTCCAGAGGGACGGCAGAACTTCGCCGGCCTGAGCGTGCGGGACAACCTCTTGCTCGGGGCCTACCGCCTCTACCGCCGGTCCAGGCGAGACGAGGTGGAGGCGGATATCCAACGCATCTACCAGATGTTTCCGATCCTGGAGCAGCGGCAGCGGCAGTTGGCCGGGACGCTGTCCGGCGGCGAGCAACAGATGCTGGCCATCGGGCGGGTGCTGATGGCCCGCCCGCGGCTGATGCTCCTGGACGAGCCGTCCGTGGGCCTGGCCCCGCTCTTGGTCCGCGAGATCCTCCGCACGATCCAGCAGCTCCCGGGCCGCGGGACCACACCCCTGCTGGTCGAGCAGAACGCCCGAGCGGCGCTCCGGATCGCGGATCACGGCTACGTCATGGAGGGTGGGCAGATCGTTTTGCAGGGTCCGGCGCGGGACCTGCTGGAGGACGAGCGGGTGCGGCGATCCTACCTGGGGCGGAGGGGCGGGGGGCACCCCAAAACGCGTGTGTAGATTGTGCGTCGTGTTGCAGTGCTGCCGTTAGCAAAACCTACCCTTGCTCCCTGCTGACAGCCCTCCGGGAGTCACCGCCTTTCAGAGCCCTGCATTCCTTCACCCTATCGTTCACTGAATCGAAGAGAGGCAGAGGTGGGACAGCACCCTGGGGGGTGTCCCACCGCAGGCCTGTCACACTGGACAATTTTACTTATCATGCAACGTCCTCTCCGGCTCACTGAAGCCATCAGCCATCAGCCGTCAGCAGGACGACAGGGGACGGGAGACCGGGGACGGGGATCGGGAGTTAGGGTTGAGCGAGCATGTCTGAGTTTCTCGCGGTTCAGAGAACCTTCGGAGGCAAGGGATGCCTGTTCCGGAGCATCCGCAGGATCAGGTAGGTGGCCAGGGCAGCGGTGAGGTGCTTCAGGGTGTGACCGCTCACAATGCGGCCCACGGCGAAGACCTGTGCGTCGTACGCCTCGAAAGCCTTCGCCACACCGTAAACCGCTGCAGCTCCAAGGAGGTCGGCGCTCCGAGTGTATCTTGATGCGAAGAGAAGGATGATGAGGGGGATTGCCACCATCGGATAGAATTGCACGATGATGTAGGGGCGGAGATCGCCCCGCCCTCCAAGCTCGGTCAGGTGCCAGTACCAGACGCTCCCGATTCCCGCAGCAACCAGAGGGAAGAGCGAAAGGCGCCCAGCTTTCACGCTGATCCGTTCGGTGATGAGAGCGGCGAGGACGGCCATGAAGGCCACGCTCATCGGCGCGCGGTCCCAGACGAGTCGCGCGTTGTCAGGCGCGAGATGATAGTACCCCGAACCAAAGCCTGTGAGAGTGACCGCCAGGAAGAAGATCGCATAGGACAACTGCTCCGATCCCTCAGCAGAGGCACCTTCGGGCCCGGTACCCCGTCGCCGCCGCAGGAAGGACAATCCCATCGCACCGACGAGAAGGAACGCGGCATTCGAGGCGACGTTGAGGAAGTTGGGAATACCCAGGAAGGTGCGCTGGTCGGCAAAGCGGTGATAGTCCTGAGTCTGGGGGATGGGCGGCAGAGCCAGCATCCCTGCGATGGCTGCCAGGGTTATGCCTGCGATCGCAAAGAGGCGGGAGCGTCGGGTCATCAGCGACTCAACGGTCGACATCCATGGCCAGGATCCCATCAAGCGATTTCGAATGGCCGAGCATACACGAGATGGATGGCTCATGCATCCCTGGACGCAACGGCAGGGGCCGGGGGCCAGGGGTCGGGTGTCGGGGCCCCAACCCCCAATCCCTAACCCCCAACCCCCGTCTTCTTACTGCTGGCTGATGGCTATCGCGAGGCGAGTGCGGGAGTTGTCCTGGACGTGCTGTTCAGCTTCTCGAGGATCGCCGGAACGGCGGCGAGGGCCGGCTCGATGTTGTCCGGTTGGGTCAGGAGGAGGGTGCGGGTCCGTTCGACGGCCTCGCGGGTGAGAGGGAAGCCATCCCCCCGATGGAGTTCGGCGTCGGCCAGCGGCACCACGATTTCGCGGAGGACGCGGGTGAAGTACCGCAGGGTGCGGCGGCGAACGTTCCCGTAGCCCTTCACCATCTGGGCCAGCCGCGCCACGGCGCAGCCTAGGTCAAGGTCGAGGACTGCATACCGTTCCACGGCGTCCAGGTACTCCGCGATGAAGGCATGCTCCTGGGCGAACCGAACCGAGAAGGGGCGCAGCGGTCGCAGGCGCGTCACCAGCCAGAGGCGGAGGAATCCCGGGAAGCTAGTCGTCTTCAGGATCTGTGTGAAAGTCGGTTTGTCCTCACCCGGCCAGCGCCGAGACGCCCACTCCGCGAGGCGACCCACGAGCGCCCGGGGAAGGACCCCCAGGATCTCCTCGATGTCCGGCTTGAGGTATTCGGTCACCATGACGAGTTGATCCTGGCCGGCGCCCGCCTCCCGGGCGATCCGCGCGAACCGTTCCGGCCTGGTCTTGTACTGGGCCACGCGGATTGCATCCTCGTAGGTCATCCAGACGGCCAGAGATCGCGCCACGATCTCCGTGAGGCGATCCGAGGTCACGCCACCAACGCGCTCCTCCACCTGCCTGATCCGATCCAGGCGATCCAGATAACGCCGGGCGTAGGCCGCGTCCTGGTAATCCAGCAACCGGTACAGAGCCTCCCCCAACGTCCGCCACAATCGTTCCGGATAGCGCCCCCCCACCTCCGCCGCCAGTTGCAGGAACTCCCCTGCCCCTCTGCCCCTCAGCGCCTCTGCATGCTTTTGCTTGGCCTGTTCCCAGGTCTCCTCGGCCGGCGACGTCGGCTTGGGCGAGGGCATCCCGCGCACCTGGGCTAACCCCAGTCGGAACGCGCGCAGGTTGGTCTCGACGGCGATGCCGTGCCGCTCGATGGCTTTGATGTAGCTTTCCTCGCGGAGCGGCAGGACCCCGGAGGCGGCCACCGCCCCGAGAATAATGGCATTGATCTCCTTCAGGCCATGCCGCTGGGCGAGTTCCAGTGTGTCGAAGGCGATGAGTCGCAGCGAGAAGGCCCGGGCTGCCGCGAGAAGGTCCGCCTGGGGATACAGGCCGTCGCCGACCGGCATCTTCTCGTAGATGGAATAGATCCGGTGGGTGCTGGCGATGGCAGTGGTCTGATCGGGGGAGACGAAGCCCTGCTCGATGGCCCGACCGAGTTCCAGGAATTCCGGAGCAATCAGAAGATCCACGTCACCCGCGGTGGGGTAGAGGCAGAATTCCGGCCGGCTCTCCCCGAGGTCACGGGCCGTTTGCGTGGGAATCTCCAGATAATAGTTCGTGGAGCCGGTGCGCTGGGCCACGCCGGGAATCGAGGTACTGCGGACCGGGTAGTCTTCCAACAGGCAGGCCTGGAACAGCCACTCGGTCAGGACGCCGCCCCCCTGGCCGCCGAGAGCCATGATGAGGATTTTGATTACCGCTGGTGCAGCCATGGCCTTCTGCCGTCGCCCCCCTCACCGTTATCCTCTCCCCCGGTCGGGGGAGAGGGCAGGGTGAGGGGTGAGCAGCCCGATCAGGAACCGGTTGACGCGGTGGTGCAGCCGTTCCCAGGGGCCGGGGTTGGATACCACCCTGACCTCGTAGAACGACGGGCAGAGGACCGCCGCATGCGCGACTTCGCCGCACAGGCCGCAGCCCACGCAGGAATCCTCGATGTGCGCGATGGGGTCATCCCGCAACGGATCGGGGTTCGGGGCCAGGGTGAGCGACGGGCACCCGTTCAGCCGCATGCAGGAGTGGTCGCCGGTGCACACGTCCGGGTCCACGCCGAACTTCGGCCGCTCGACCCGCTCGCCTGCCTTGAGCTTTCGGGCAATCTCCCCCCTCTCGCGCCGTCCCTTCTCCAGTTGACACTCGGCCTTGGCGATGACCACCTTCAACCCGGTGTAATCGGTCTCCATCGCCTCCCGTAGTGCCGCCTTGGTGGTCGAGACGTCGTAGGGGTTGACAGTCTTCACCCACTCCACGCCCACGCCCTTCAGGGCCGCCACGATGCTCATGGCGGTCGGCTCGCCGCGCAGGTTCTTGCCGGACGAAGGATTATCGTGCTGCCCGGTGGCCGCGGTGTAGAAGTTCTCCAGGATCACCAGGACCGTATCCTGCTTATTGAAGACGGCATTGGCCACCCCGGTGGTCAGGCCGCTGTGCCAGAAGCCGCCATCACCCATGATGCTGATCGGGCGCTTGCCCGCGACCCGCGACAGAGCGTTGGCGCTGGCCAGGCCCATGCCATAGCCCAGGACGGTGCCCCCCACGTGGAAGGGAGCCAGCGCGCCGAAGGTGTGGCAGCCGATGTCCCCCACGGCGTAGGTGGGGCCTGTCTCGCGCTCCATGATCTTGATGGCGCTGAAGACGGGCCGCTCCGGACATCCCGTGCAGAAGGCCGGCGGCCGCTTCGAGATGGGCGCCGTGATGAATTCCTTCACCCTGGGGAGATGGCCAAAGAGCCGCTCGCGTCGCTCGGCGAACGATCCAGAGGCCTCTGGCCGTGCCTGGTGCTTCGCCAGGAAGGCACCGAGGCCCTCGATGAGCACCTCCGGCCGGTACTCTCCAGCCTGCTGGAGCAGATCCTTGCCGTGCAGCTCGACCGGCAGCCGGTGCTCCTGGGCCAGGGCGCGGATCTGATGCTCCAGGAGATTCGGCATGCCCTCCTCGACGATCAGGATGGCCCGCTTCCTCCGGAGAAAGTCCAGGATCCCTTCCGGGACCAGGGGATGGATGACGTTCAGGCAGAGGACTTCGTGGGCCGTGCGCCCGTACAGGTCCGCCTCGCCCAGCAGGTGCAGTGCGCGCATCGTCATGCTGTGGACACCGCCGTGGCAGAGGATGCCGAGGTCGGTTTCCCCGGTGCCGAACCGCTCGTTCAGCCGGTGGGCCAGGATGAATCGCTGGGCTGCCGGGATGCGCTCGGCGAACTTCAACCGCTCCTGCTCGTGGGTCATCGGAGGTAAGGGCACGCGCACCGGATCGGAGACCGGTGCCTCCAGCCGCCGGAGCATACTGATCTTGGGCGGGACGTTGTCCTTGCACACCATGGTGTCGCGCATGTGGCCGGACCGGATCCGCACGCCGAAGATGACCGGCATGTGGCTGGCCTCGGAGAGTTCAAAGCCCGTCTCCACCAGGTGGGCCACGTGCTGGTGATTGGCTCGCGGCTCTACCAGGCACATGGCGGACTTCATGGCAAAGCTGTGGGTGCGTTCTTGCAGGGCGCTGGCCCCCACGCCGTAGTCCTCGCCCACGATAATCAGGGTGCCGCCCACCACCCCCGAGGAAGCCAGGTGTGCGATGGCGTCCGAGGCCACGTTGGTACCCACCGTGGACTTCCAGACCGCAGCGCCGCGGATCGGATAGTTGATGGAGACGCCCAGCAGGGCGGCGGCCGCGGCCTCGTTGCCCGAGGAGTCGAAATATATTCCCAGGGGGTTCAGCACGGGCTCGTTGGCATCCGCCATGACGTCCAGGAGATGCGCCACTGGAGCGCCCGGGTACCCGCCGAGGTAGCTCACCCCGGACTGGAGCAGCGCCTTGACGATGGCCAGGACACCCTCGCCGTTCAGAATCTCCCCCTGGCCCAGGGTGAGTTGCCGGACCGCCTCGGAAAAGGATCGTTCCCGCATCGGGGATCCTCCTGCTTCTGGCGATGGGAAGGGCGGGAATCGTACTAACACATTCTTGACCAGTGCCTGACGCTGGTCAAGGAATTTCAGACTGATGTTGTCCTGATGGCAGCTCGGCGAGCGACGGTAATGCCTTTCCCTCGGCGGCGCGTCCATCTGCCACCCAATCTTCCCCAAGCGGCTAGGTCGAAGAGGAGAGTGACCAAGCCGGGACGGCCCACTGGACAACCCCCGGCAGACCACGTATGATCCCGCTACCCCAAGCGAACCGTGGAGATGAGGGCAATCATGATGACCAAGCAGGCCAGCGACCCCATCTTCTTGAAGATCAGCCAGGATCCATTCGCCAAATGGATGGGCATCGAGCTGCAGGAACTCCGGCCAGGCTACAGCCGCGTGGTCATGACGCTCGCCCCGTACATGGTGAACTTCCATGGCATCCCGCACGGGGGTGCCATCTTCAGCCTGGCGGATGCTGCCTTCGCCGCGGCAGGAAACTCTCACGGGCAGAAGGCGGTGGCCCTCAGCATGACCATCAACTATCTGGCAGCTACAACGCCCGGTGCCCGCCTGGTGGCCGAGGCCGAAGAGTTGCGCAAAGGCAACCGATCGGGGTTCTATCAGATCACGGTCAGGACGGAGAGCGGGGATCTCATCGCCACCTGCCAGGCGGTGGTGCATCGCAAGGGCGAGTCCCTCGTAGAGAAATAACCATTGCAACCGCCAATGAACGCGAATAAACACAAATTAATGCGACCTCGGAGTCAGTTCAATGGCGTCCATTTGCGTCCATTTGCGGTTCCAAGTCGGAGGGGGAGGTCATGCGTGACGCGGTGATCATTGACGCCGTCAGGACGCCGATCGGGAAGTACTCCGGGGCCCTCAAGGATGTCCGGCCGGACGATCTGCTGGCCCACGTCATCGCCCGGCTGGTGGAGCGGACGCGGGTACCGGTGGAGGCCATCGAAGACGTCTACGCCGGCTGCGCCAACCAGGCGGGTGAGGACAACCGGAACGTGGCGCGCATGGCGGCGCTGGTGGCCGGACTGCCCATCGAGATCCCGGGAGCGACCGTGAACCGCCTGTGCGGCTCCGGGCTCGAGGCTATCAACGACGCCGCGCGGGCCATCCAGACCGACAGCGGCGACGTCTTCATCGCCGGCGGGGTGGAGAGCATGACCCGCGCGCCCTTCGTGATGCTCAAGGCTGCCGAGGCATTCCCCCGCGGCGCCATCACGATGGCCGACACGACCATCGGCTGGCGCTTCACCAATCCGAAGCTGGCCGCGATGTATCCCCCGGAGAGCATGGGTGAGACGGCAGAGAACGTGGCCGAGAAATACCGGATCGGCCGGGAGGAGCAGGACGTCTTTGCCCTCCGGAGCCACCAGCGGGCGGTGGCCGCGATCCAGGCCGGGCGGTTCAAGGACGAGATCGTCCCGGTCCCCGTGCCGCAAAAGAAGGGGGAGCCCGTGGTCGTGGACACGGATGAGGGGCCACGACCCGACACCAGCCTGGAGAAAATGGCGAAGCTCAAGCCAGCCTTTCGCGAGAGGGGGACGGTGACGGCCGGGAACGCCTCCCAGGTCAATGACGGCGCGGCCGCCGTTCTACTGATGTCCCGAGAAAAGGCGAAGGCGCTGGGTTTCCAGCCTATGTCCCGCATCCTGGCCACGGCGGTGGCCGGGGTCCACCCCAGCACCATGGGCATCGGTCCGGTCCCGGCCACGCAGAAGGCGCTCAAGCGCGCGGGTCTGCGCATGGACCAGATCGAACTCATCGAGTTGAACGAAGCCTTCGCCGCGCAGAGTCTCGCCTGTATCCGCGACCTGGGGATCGACCAGGAGCGCTGCAACGTGAACGGCGGCGCCATCGCCCTGGGCCACCCCCTCGGGTGCAGCGGCGCCCGGATCCTCACCACCCTCCTGCACGAGATGCGGCGACGCCAGGTGCGCTACGGCCTGGCCACCATGTGCATCGGCGTCGGCCAGGGGATCGCGACCATCGTCGAGCGCCTACCCTAACCTTCACTTATCCGCAGACTTCGCAGATTCTTCAACGGGACTGCCGAACCGCCGAACTTCCGAACCGCTGTTCCACAGGAGGCAGATCCGACAGGGGGCGGCATTTAAACCATAACTTTGCCGGGAGTAGGGTGTATGAGGAGAAAGTGGCCGCCGCCCTCCGTCACATCGTGCCGGTCATGGCCGATGCCGGTAGGCTGGGCTCGCTTCCCCCCGGGCCGACCGAGGACGCCGCGTGCCGCAGCCCGGGAGGACGCGCGGGGCGCCGTCATCCGCGGGCCAATGGCTCCGAATGAGAGGCGACTCGAGCGGGCCGGCGTTTCTCCTGTCGATGCGCAGGCCCGCGGGTGGTCGCGGAGAGTGAGTTCCTCGACATGCAGATCGGTCCGTATCGTCTCAGCAACAATCTGATCGCCGCGCCCATGGCCGGGGTGACCGACCGCCCGTTCCGTCAGCTCTGCAAAGCGATGGGGGCGGGGATGGCGGTCTCCGAGATGATGACGAGCAACTGGCTTCTGTACGGGTCGGCCAAGACCCGGCGCCGCGCCGACCACGAGGGCGAGGCGCCACCCATCTGGGTCCAGATCGCGGGGGCGGATCCCACCAGGCTGGCCGAGGCCGCCCGGTACAACGTGGACGCGGGGGCGCAGATCATCGACATCAACATGGGCTGTCCGGCCAAGAAGGTGTGCAAGGTCATGGCGGGCTCGGCCTTGCTGCGGGACGAGTCGCTCGTGACACGGATTCTGGATGCGGTGGTGGCAGCGGTGCCCGTGCCGGTGACCCTCAAGATTCGGACGGGGTGGGACCAGGGGAACCGAAATGCGTTGACGGTTGCGCGCATCGCCGAGGCGGCAGGGATCCAGGCGCTGGCGATTCACGGCCGCACGCGGGCTTGCATGTTCCACGGCGAGGCGGAGTACGAAACAATCGCCGCGGTCAAGACCGCTGCGCGGATTCCCGTGATCGCCAACGGCGACATCGACACGCCGGAGAAGGCAAAGGCGGTTTTGGATGCGACCGGGGTGGACGGTGTCATGATCGGACGGGCCGCCCTGGGCCGCCCCTGGATCTTCCGCGAGATCGCCCACTTCCTGGTGACCGGGCGCCGGATTCCGCCGCCTGACGCGGCCGAGATTCGCCGCGTCCTCCTCTCCCATCTCGACGACATGTACGCCTTCTACGGCGAACGGACAGGTGTCGGCATCACGCGGAAGCACATCGGCTGGTACACCAAGGGTCTCCCCGATTCCGCCGCCTTCCTCCGCCGGGTCTTCCAAATTCCCACCGTGGCGGAGCAGCGCGCCGCCGTGGACCAGTTCCTGGCCGAGCGCGAGGGCTCCTCCCGCTTGGATTCCAGCTCAAGCGAATTGGTGGCCTGAGTCCGCCGGCCGCGGACCTGCCGAGTTTCAGGAGGCCCATTGACTTGCCCCGACGCTGCGAGTGCAAGGGGATTTGATCCTGGTAGGATGTGGGGATGGAGGTCTAACACATCTTGGCAAGCTCGTGAGAGGTCGGAGCGTGACTCCATGCCCATGGCACCTCGTCAGAATGGCCGCTAGTCGTCGATCGGCCCAAGCGGCCGCCTGGCCTGCTTTGCCTGCCCTCGCCGGCGCTTCGCCTCCAGTCGGCGCACCCTCGAAGCTGCGGATGGCTTGGTCGTGCGGCGCGCCCTTGGCTTCTCAACCGCCTGGCGCAGCAACCGCACCAACCGCTCAATCGCATCCTGGCGATTCGCTCCTTGGGTACGAAAGCGTCTGGCCTCGATGCTCAATACGCCATCTACCCCGACTCGTCTGCCCGCCAGACTCCTCAGCCGTGCGCGAACATCCTCCGGCAAGGCGGAGCAGGCGAGGATATCGAATCGGAGGCGGACAGCCGTTGAAACCTTGTTGACGTTCTGCCCGCCAGGCCCGGAGGCGCGAACGAAGTCGAAATGAATCTCGCGTTCGTCGATGGCGAGACTGCGAGTGACTTGGATCATTTCTTTGGGTGGGATCCGAATCCCGACCGCTCTTTCAATCTGGGGAGAATGCCCCTGAGTGTGAGCCGGCTCTCCTACCGGAAGAGCCCCACGAGCTCGTTCACCATCCCCACGTCCTCGGCGAGGCCCAGGAGGTTGGTCAGGACGTAGTCCGGGAGCTGCAGGCCGTCCCGCAGAGCCTGGTCCCGCCGCTCCCACTCCATCTCGCCGGGCAGGTAGATCCGCTCCACCTCGGCGATCTTGGGCGCGCCCTTGATCTCGCGGATCATCGCGTCCATCCGCGCCTTGAAGGTGTCGATCGGCATCATCGCGTTCACATCGATGGCGATGAAGGCGTGGCCCTGGTCGGCCGCGATCCCGTTCTCGTTGATCCATCCCTTGACGCCGCTCAGGAAGGATGCGCCCGTCAGGACGCCGCACAGGACCTCGACCAGCACGGCGAGGCCGTACCCCTTGTAGCCGGCCATGGGCTGGAGCACGCTCCTGTCGGGATAGCCGCTCGCATCGGTCGTCGGCCGGCCCTCCGGGGACGTAATAGGGGACGTAATAGGGGACGTTGCAGTCTACGTCACATTGTCCTACTCTGCCCTCACCATGCCTCTCCGCTGCGGCGCGATGAACCACGCGAGTCGTGCCCCGAGCAGGAAGGAGGGCGGCAGACCGCGTCGCATCAGCCCCGCTGCGGGCAACCCGGAGTTTGGATACGTTGCCAAGTATGGCAAGTTGGGTCGGCGAGCCCCCCTCGGGTCGACGGTCCAC
>Ga0082335_1000831_pt1 | contig 72631 bp, 71 predicted proteins | sample Subgrocontami58m_FD_72375 | JGI IMG/M metagenome (GOLD analysis project Ga0082335, IMG submission 72375) | Subsurface groundwater microbial communities from S. Glens Falls, New York, USA - GMW37 contaminated, 5.8 m (SPADES assembly) (version 2) ... | reverse complement strand
CACCTCCCCCTGTTCGACCTCCCGCACGATCGTCATCTTGAAGGCTTCACTATACCGAATGGCTGGTTTGATTGCCGGGTTTTTCGTCGTCATTCCTGACAATCTATTTCAGGACGGGACCATTGTTTCGGATTTCGTGCTTCGGATTTCGTGCTTCGGGTCAACCTTGCAATCCCGCAATCACGACTTCCAAAAATTCACGGGCGCGGCGGGCGAGGGCGTCTACTCCAGCTGGATCGGCCGGCCGGGGAAGCAGCGGCGCGAAAATGTTTTCGCAGCAGAGCGGCATTTTGCGGCCGGTGAACGCGACTGTCCGGAGCAATTTGTAATGGTCGATTTCGCCAAAGCCAGGTCCGCAATCTTCGTCCTTCGGAAAATTCCGGTGATCTTTAATGCAAAAGCTCCGCACCTCGCTGGCGCATTTTTGAAGGTCGGGGATGGGATCCACATCCAAATAATCCATGACATTGCCAGCGTCGTAATTCACTTTCACGCCTTCGTCAGCGACTTCACGAATAATCTCCGCGCAGACCGCGCCGGTCCCGGTTTCGCCGCCGTGCTGCTTGACGACAATTAAGACGCCGCGCTCGCGCGCGATTGGCCCGAGCTGCTTGAACCGCTCGATCCAAAGCGAGCGGTTGCCGCCTTTGGTATGCCCGAACGTGAGCACGTGCGGAATCCCAGCGGCGGCGGCCTGATGAATTCGGTTCGTGAGAACCTCGACGGCGTTGGGCGCTTCGGGATAAATCCCAGAGAACATCATCAGCGGCTCGAGACCCAAGTCGCGGCACCGTTGGCCAAGCTCCTTCGCGATTTGCGGCCGGGCTTCCGGCGCGATCACAGGAACGGTTTTTCCGTCGAGTTCCTTGTGCGCCGTTCCCCAGGCCACGTAGCGGTAGCCCGCTGACTTGATTCCATGCAACGCGCGATCGAGCGGAAACTGCCCATAGGGCAGCGTCATGCACGCGATCTGAAATTCGGTTTTCGATTTGGGTCCGGCCGCAGATGACCGGCCGATTTGCTGAAACGATCGCAAGGCGAAGCCGGACAACCCGGCCGCGGACGTTTTGACGAATGCCCGGCGCGTGAAGAGTTGCGAGTGCATTGGGTTAAAAAGCTGGTGGGCCGTTGTTTCGTTGTTTCATCACGCTTCCCGTGAATCGTGGCGCAGCGGAGAACAGTTCTCTTGCTCTTGATCATGATCTTGCTCTTGCTTGAAAAAAGAACAACCAACATCGAACAACCAATTCGATGTTCGATGTTCTCAGTTCATGGTCGCAACGCGTTTCAAAAAGAAAAGGGCCTTCCCATGAACCGTGGCGCAGACATTCTTGTCTGCGGATTGCGGGAGCTTTCCAGCTCCTCTCCTCAACCAGGCGATTGGAAAATCGCCCTCACCCGCAGGCTTGGAAGCCTGCGCTACAACGCTCGCTCCACCCGCACCGCCTCGATGCACCAAGTGCATCCGGCAGCGTTGAGGCTGCAGCGCATGTTCCCAGTGGGGCAGGGCAGGGCTGGGGAGTTCGGATAGAATTTTCACTGCACACTACGCGAATTTCGTCACCCCAGGAACCGCGACTTCGGATTTCGGCGGTTTCGCATCCCAAGCGTAGCTTTCCGGCGCAAGATTTTCCTTCGAATCCATGGCCTGTGCCCAACTGATCTGCTGCCCGGTGTAAGTGGCCATTCTTCCCATGATCGCCAGGAGCGTGCTCTTGCACATGTATTCGCCGTTGTTGATCGGTTCGCCTCGGCGAATGCTCGCGAAGAGTTCGTCGTGCTCCGTCTGGTAAATGTTATTCTCCGGGCCTTCGTACACCCACCGGTCCCCAGCGTCGATGATCAAGCCGCGATTGCGTTCGGCCAAACGCGCCACCCCTTTTTCGCCGGCGATCTGAACGGAGATATCGCCTTTCAAACCGGCTTGCTGCCGGCAGTACGCGTGCAAGCGGGCGCCGCTGGCAAATTCATAAATCACCGCGTGATGATCGTAGATGTTGCCGAAGTCCGGGCCGGTCCGCTGCTGGCGGCCGCCAATCCCGAGCGCGCTCGAGGGATATTCGCCGTTCATGATCCACGCGCAAACGTCGAGCATGTGGACGTGCTGTTCGACGTTGAAATCGCCGCAGAGCCAGGTGAAGTAGTACCAGTTGCGCATCTGATATTCCATGTCAGTTTGGCCAGCCTGGCGCGGCTTGACCCAAATGGGCCCGCGAAAATCATTCGCCTGGAGCGTGCGGACTTTGCCTAACGCGCCGGTATGGACGCGTTTGATCAGTTCCTGGAAACCATACGAGTAGCGCAGGCAAAGCCCCGAGACGACAGCGAGCTTTTTCTTCTTCGCTTCTTCACACGTGGCCAGAACCGACCGCACGCCCGGCGCGTCGACCGCCACAGGCTTTTCCGCAAACACGTGCTTGCCCGCTTCGATCGCGGCCTTGATGTGAATCGGACGAAAATGCGGCGGCGTGGCCAGCAACACCACATCGACGCCGCTCCCAATGACTTTTTCATAGGCGTCGAATCCGACAAAGCGGCGGGCTTCCGGCACATCGACTCGGGCCGAGATGTCGTTCTGGGTTTTGAGCGTGGACAAGCTGAGTTCCAATCGGTCTTTGAACGCGTCGCCCATCGCGACAAGTTTGACGTTGTGATCCGCGCTCAACGCCTGCGCGGCCGCGCCCGTGCCGCGCCCGCCGCAGCCGATCAGTCCAACGCGCAATGTGTCCGTGGCGATGTTGGGGTTTTGAGCGGCAGAATCGTTTGAGGAGATGGCGCCGGCGACCACGGCCGCGGCGGAAGATTTGATGAATTGACGGCGGGACAAAAATTCCGGGCTGGAAGGGCTGAGGGCTTTCATGGGTTCTGTTTTAGCGGATGGAGTTCCAATTTGCGAAAGAGAATTTCAAACCCTTCGGACTCGAGCAGGATCTTCCCCGCGGATGGAAAGACGTTGTAACATTCATTCACGATTGTGCCGTTCACAAGAACAGTGATTCGGTCCCCATCGCAGATGCATTCAATTCTGGTCCACTCGCCGAGCGGGCTTTCCAAATCGTTTTTCCCGCGGGTGTCGATGATCTCTTCGAATCCAGGCTCGTGCAGAGACCACCAAAATTGTTTTCCCGAATAAAGCGTCGGCGTCCCGCCTTTTTTCCAGCGCGTCCGTCTGTCCGAAGCGAGCACCGTGTCGCTGGTAATCGTCACTGGAATGGGCGAGCCGTCCTCGCCTTTGCCGCGAATGACGATGAAATCTCCGACGCAGCCTTGGGCAATCTGGCATTCAATCGATGACATCCACGGGCTTGGGTTGCCATCCGGCCCGATGCCGTGAAGCAGCACGCCGGAATTTCGCACCGTCGTGCTGCCATAAGTGAGTTCGCCCCATTTGTATTCGAGAACCAAACGGTAATCTCGATAGGCACTGGTGGTCGCAAGGTACCCTGGCGCTTCGCCGGAAATCCGAAGCACGCCCTCCTTCACAGAAAAGACACGGCGCGGATCGGCATAGTGAGCCGTCTTGAGCCACGTATAAAAACCGGAAAGATCTTTGCCGTTGAAAAGTGAAATGACCCGATCGGCCGGCCGGATCGCCGCAGAACGAGCGGCTTTGATGGTTGCCACATCACCCTCAAGAGCCGGAACATCCAAACAGGCAGCGACACCCGCGGTTGCGGAGACTTTCAGGAAACTCCGGCGCGAGAAGGGTAACGAGGTTCGGACAGGTTTGTCGGCTGATGGATTGGCCATGTTAGATTCTCCTTTCGACATTCTCGCCGCGAAACCTCTCAGGTTCTTAGACCAACGTTTACCCTATTGTTGCATAAAAGTGGGATGCAAAAGTTGGATGACCCCTCACCTTTAATTCCTCTCCCCGTGCTGTGGATCGCAGAATTTGCGCCATCACGGGGAGAGGATACAGGAGAGGGGCAATGCTCATTCTAAGTGAGGATGCAACTGTGCCGCAAATCTGCCTTTTCTGTAATGAGCATGCGCCTGTTCCGTGCATCCGAGCTGTTTTTTATGCAACATTGAGGTTTACGCTGCAGGAAAAGCGGGTTCATCGCCACCGAACGGACCTTCGCTACCCCAAGCCTCAGCAAAAGCCGCTTCCTGCACCTTCACGCGCCTTCACAGCGGCACAATTTCAGCCGCCCGAACTCAGGATATTTGTCGTTTTTCTTTTTCTCCTGCGACCCGGCGCCGGCGAGCAGGAGTTGAGTTCCATCATGCAAAAATGCGGCGTCAGTGACTCGCATTTTCGAATCGGCGGAATGCAGGAGCTGGCCGGAAGCAGCATCGAAAAAGGCCGCGTTCCACTTGCCTTGAGCGAGCCGCCCTGCCATCAAAAAGATTCGGCCCGAGGGATGGAATTGGATTGTCTCCATCAAGCCGTTGCCGCTGTCGTTTTCCGGGATCTGGCCGATTTTGCGCGGCGGGTTTTCCTGCCACGCGAAACGTTGCCAGGTTTGTTTGCCATTGCCGGCCATCGGATCGTTCATCGGCCCCATGCCGCACGCGAACAACTCCGTTCCATCCGGACTAAAGGCCAGCCCAAAAATGCCACCGATATAATGGTGGCTCTTGATGATGCCCCAACTTGTAAACGACGGCGTCGTCCAGCCTGCTGCTTGCTTTCCAGTTGCCACGTCCCAGACCCGAACTTCGCCCATCATGTTCGCCGCTGCGACAAACCGGTTCTTCGGAGAAAACGCCACCGACAAGACCGGCGGCACGTGAGGAAATGACCAGCGCAGTTCGCCAGTGCGCGTCTCGAAAATTTTGACGCTTGGCTCCTTTTCGGGCGCGGGTTCGTATTTGTAGCCGCCTGCTAAATACTGACCGGTGACCGAGGCGACCCATTGTTCATCGTTCGAAACGTCCAATTGCCAAGACCAGAACTGGTGGGCCTGGACGCTGCGAATTGTTTTTGCCTCAGCGACATCATGCCAGCGAATCGTGCCGTCGTAACCCGCGCTCAGGAGCAGCCCGGCTTTGGGCAAGTATCGAACGCCGGAAGCGTAGCTGCTGTGCTTCGCCATCAATTCGCGCTCGCCAGTCTTGAGGCTGACGTAATAGATGCCGCCATCCAAGCAGGCGGCGAAGGCATGCTCGCTGTCGGACTCGACGTCCACCGCCAGCACGGCCGTCGGCAAATTGATTTCCTTGACGACCTCAACTTTGACGTTTGCTGGTTTGCTTGCGTCTTCAGACATAGGGTTGCTCACGCCAGCACCTCCCGGATCGGTTCAGCATGGTCCTCGACTCGATAAAACGTCGGCAAATCGGGAATGTCATATTCCGCGTAGGGATCGATGCCCAAAGCGCTGAAGATCGTCGCGAATAGATTTTTTTCGTTGTACGGCTTTTCGATCACGCTCACGCCATCGTCATCCGTCGCGCCGGTGACCACGCCCCGTTTGATGCCGCAGCCGGCCAGCGCCAAACTCCACGCGTCTGGATAATGATCGCGCCCGCGGCTCGTATTCAGCCAAGGTGTGCGGCCGAATTCTCCCATCATCACGACCAGCGTCCGCTCTAATAAACCGCGCTCTTCGAGATCGTTGATCAGGTGGTGAATGATCCGGTCCAACTCCGGCACGAGCATTTGATAAATCTCATGCTGAAAAACGTGGCAATCCCACGTCATGCCGTTGGCGACCATGACGAACGGCGCTCCCTGTTCGACCAGTTGCCGCGCCAAGAGTGTGTGCATTCCGAAATTGCCAGGGCCGTACCGCTCCCGATCTTTCGCGGGCAATCGTTCCAAATCGAAAAGGTCCGAACAACTCATGAGCCCTTTGACGCGCGAGAAGATGGCGTTTTGGGACGAAGCAGCCGCGCTGGCCCGTTCGTTTTCGTATTTGCGCGTGAGGAACTGGCGCAAAGCTTCCCGCTGTTCGAAATCGCCCGTCGTGAGATCAGCGAGCCGGTCCACATTTTGAATTTTGAGTTCGCCTCCCGCGCGGACGGGACCGTATTGCGCGCCGAGCCACCCAGCCCAATTGCCCGCTTTGAATTCTTTGAATTCATTTCCTTCCGGGCACGGATCCAACAACACGAAATTGGGAATTGGGTTATCGAGATGGCCGAGTTGCTGGGCCAAAACAGAACCGAGCGTCGGGCGAACGAAAGGCTCCCGCGGTTCGGCGCCGCGGTTGAGCAGATCGATTCCTTGGAAATGCTCGTTCGCCTTCGTCTTCATCGAGCGCACGATCGCCAGTTTGTCCGCCATGCTGGCGCAGCGCGGCATCAGCTCGCTGAAATGGACGCCAGGAAGCTTCGTCGGAATGCTTTTGAATGGGCCGCCATAAATGCTGTTCGGTTTCGGATCCCACGTTTCGAACTGGCTCGGCGCGCCGCAAAGCCAGAGGAGAATGCAATGTTTCTGTTGTCGCTTGGCTGCTTCGGCAAAGGCAGGCAGGGAAAAAAGTCCGTTCCAGCTCAGCAACGACGTCAGCCCGGCGCCGCCGAGTCCTTGCAGGAATAGCCGCCGGTGCAACGCGTGTTCGGGCGGACTGCACGACCCGCCGCCGCGATTGTTTTTTTCAGTCATTCAATGGTTGAGTTGGAATTCAGCGCTTGCGACCAAAGTCCACAAGAGATTCTTTACGCCCTTTTCCGCGGGCTGCGACGCCAACAAACTCTTCATGCGGCCCGCTTCGTCACATTGCGGCGGCCGGCCCAGCACGAGCACGAATGCCTTTTCGATGCGCGCCTCGATCGACGGCAATGCTGCCAGCTGCGCCGCGGTGTTGCCGCCATGCGGTTTGAGCAAATCGTCCAGGACCGGCGAATTCGACCAGAACAACGCTTGCTCGAGGGTCGGGTTGTAAACCGCGGGCATCAGGTCGGGAAACGTTTTTAAAAACGTTTGGCGGATCTCGTCGAGAGCACGTCCAGCCACACGCCCATGTTCGTCTGGAGAATTCCCCGTCGCCACCAGCAACGAATCCAACAGCTGTTCCGCGGAGAGCGGCTTGTCAATTGCGCGGGCGAACGATCGCACGGGCGGCGCGGTTCGGCCGGATGGCTTCGAATCGAATTGATACGCTCGGGAAAGAACGATCGCACGGATCAAGCGCTTCACGTCGTAACCGTGCTCCTCGAAATCCTTGGCCAGCCACTCCAACAACACCGGGTGGCTCGGCCGATGGCGGGAATCGATCTGGTCAGCAGGATGAACGATCCCTTGGCCAATCAGGATTTCCCACATCCGATTGACGAAGGCGCGGGCCAGCAACGGATTGTCGCGCGTGACGGAATCCGCCAGCGCTTCGCGTCTGGAAAATTTCGGCACGGCCGGGAGGACAGGTTTGCCTTCTTTGGGCGGCATCAAATAGAGCTCCGGATGGTCGGTTTCTTTTTCGCCTTCGCGGGGACGGTTTTCAGCGACTGTTTTTCCGTTCAAAAAAACGAGCGTGGCCGCCTGCGATTCCTTTTTGAGGTTAGCGAACTGGATGACCCCGCCGATGGCGGATTCAGAGACGCCGATGCCGGAAGAAGTGTCGACGTTTTTGCTGCGATTGAAAGCGGCGACAAGACCCCAGTAATGCCGCTGTTCAATCTCCCAGGCGATCGGGTGATTGTGGCATTGAGCGCACTTGATCTGCACGCCGAACACAACCGGGGCGAGCGCTTCGGCCATCGCCTGATAATTATTCCTGCGTTCGTAAAGATACCAGGACGCGCCGCGGAGCGGGGCGTTCGTGCCCCGGGCCAAAATCAAATCGCGCACCAGTTCGTTCCACGGGCGGTTGGCCCCGAACGAATCCTCCAGAAAAGCGTGCCAGCCATTGTCCCGCCGCGCGGCGTCGTTGTTTCTCTTCGGGCGTCCCATCAACACGACATCGAACACTTCGCGCATGTGTTTTGGGTAATCCGCCGACTTCAATAAATTCTCAACGAGAGCTTCCCGGCGTTTTGGAATCGCCGCGCTTAAAAAATCATCGAGCTCGTTCACGGTTGGAATTCGTCCGGCCAGATCGAGATAAATGCGGCGAGCGAAGGTGCGATCGTCGCAGATCGCGGCCGGTTCGATGTTGCGATCGCGCCAATCCGCCTGAAGAATGGCATCGATGGCTTCGCTGGCCGGCATGTTCGCGGGTGGAACAAAGCGCGGCATTTCGGACCGGCGCAATTCCACGAGGTATTCAGGGACCCAAACGATGTTCGTGGAGGAAGCGGTGGCCAATGGCGATTTGACTTGAGGGAGGTTCGCAATCCAGCGGCGCAGAACCTCGATCTCTTCCGGCTTGAGTTGTTTCTTGCCTTCCGGGGGCATGTGCGGATCGGAATCCGGCGCGACGAATTGCACGAGGCGGCTTTGTTCGGGCTTGCCAGGAATCATGGCCGGGCCGCGCTCGCCGCCGCGAAGAATCATTTCGATCGAACGAAGATCCAGGCCGCTCTTTTGCCGAACGCCCGCGTGACACTTGAGGCAGTACCGATCGAGGATCGGCGCGACCTGCGTGTCCCAGATCTCCTCGGAAGAAGGCGCAGCTGTCACTTGGACGGAGATCAGCAACAACGATCCAGCCAGTGCGCTCAGCTTGGTTTTGAATTTCACTCCCACAGCCACGGAAGGCGCTATCGTACAAGTTCCGCGAATTTTCGTAAAGCGCCTCGTGCGTTTCTTGGATTACACAAATGTAATGAAACTTTTCCGCCCGCTGAGTGTCTTCATCTCCAGAGACGATTATGACTGCCACGACGTTGACATTCCGGAGCGAGCAATTGGAAGCTCTCACTTGGTCTTCACAAGCGATGCTGGCGCGCATGGGCATCCAGCCGAAGGAGCGCCGCTGTCCGGCGTGCGATTCGATCATCTACTCCCGGCGACACGCCCAATGCGGCGCGTGCGGCAAGGACTTGCCGGAACATTGCCGGTTCAATGATGGCGAAGCCCGCCGGATCGAAAACCTGGTGAAGACGGAACGTGAGCGCCACTTGGCGTGGCTGAAGAAGAATCGATCGATTTAAAGGGTCACGTGGCTGAACTGGCAGTATCAATGAGCAGTGGCGGATTTGTTTTGAGTGGCGCAACGGCGATGCCCGGAAAGTTGAAATCGTGGACTACCATTGAAGCTATGAGAAAAAACAAAGACAGATTAGCGCCGGTCCACCCGGGAGACGTGCTGCGGGAGGATTTTATGAAACCCCTCGGGCTTTCCGCTTATGCTGTCGCCAAGGCCATCAGCGCAACGCCAATTGCCGTCAGCCAGATTTGCCGTGGCAAACGAAGTGTGAGCGCGGAAATGGCTTTGAAACTCGGGCGTCTTTTCAACGTATCACCGGAATTGTGGATGGGCATTCAGGCGGACTATGACCTGGAGGTTGCGCGATTGGATTGCCAGGCGCGGATTGAGCGCGAGATTCGCCCGTTGGCCAAGTTGCAAGCGGCCTGATGAACGGCCATTTACCGTGTGTATCCGTGTGTATCCGGGGTCGGACCTGAACAACTAACTCAGATCAAATAGGTTCAGAATCTCGGTAGCGATAAAGAACATGCTTAGAGAAGATTTTTCGGCTCTTTTATTTGATCACGGGAACGATTGTCTGGCTTGCGATGGGGTGCATTTTCTTGCATCGAGCCATCTTTTGGATTAAAGGTATCCGCCCTGCAAAGAGGCCTGACTGTAATGTTCTGGCCCTCGCTGCGCGGAGTGAGTTAGGAGAGATGGCCGAGTGGCTGAAGGCGACGGTTTGCTAAACCGTTGTACGGGTTAAACCGTACCGGGGGTTCGAATCCCCCTCTCTCCGCCATTCAAGCATCTCCCGCCTTCAGTCGGCGCGGCCGCGCTCGACCATGAAATGCACTCTATCGACGCGACTCGGCTGTCACTCGATTGTTAGCCCCTTGCCCGGTGAGTACTCATCCAGCCCTCCAACTGCCATCCAACTCTTCCCGAGTTTGAGCCGAGTGTCATATTGACCATCGACTGGAGCTTTTTCGGCCAAAATCGTCGAATCGTTTGGAACATCCCCCAGCTTTCCTCTCTGCAGAATCTCGTACCTTCCCAGAATTGTATCGTCGACCGCATTGTCGGGAATTTCGATTGCGCGCGCAGGTCCAAGAAACTCGGAGTTCATAAGATACGGCTTGAGTTGAAGAGGGTCAGTAGGCAATTGCCCCTGGTTGGCCTTGGCGAAACCTTCGAGCGCCCGGCTAAACACTCTCATGAGTTTATCTTTAGCTTTAGCCCGAACGCTGCTGAGGATTAAGCGCGCGGTGGCCTCGTCAGCGAGGTTGACCTGTTCCGCCGAGTGCCCGAGAGGTTCCTTGGCCAATTCGAGCCAATCTTCTTCGGTAAGCAACTGCAGTTCGGGAATTGACTTGTCCGGCATGCGTTCGGGCAAGCGCTTGAATTCCTTGGCCCGCTCCAGCCACGATTTCAACGCCACCTCGGTTACGCCAGAGGAACCAGCATCTGGTTGCGCCGATTGCCTCAAGTCCGCCCGCAAGCGCGTGACCTCACCGCGCAACCTGAGTAACTCGCCGGTATTTTGGCGCAACTGCTCGCTCTCGTCGCGCGCCGCATTCAATTGTGCGGTGGCAGCGCTGAGATCACTCTCCAGGTCCGCGATGCGGCCGGCGAACTGCGTCTGTTGCTGTCCGAATTCCTGGACCCGCCCTTGCAACACAGACGCCCGATGCGCTTCGTACATGCCCGTGCCGACCGCAGCGACAATGGCTGTGGCAACTAAACTTTTTTGTAGAATGGTCATAAAAGCACCTTGGGTTGCGGTTGCCGCCGTCATCGCAGCGGCGGCGGAGTTGGACAAAACAGCGGCTGCTGAAATCGCGGCGCTCAATCCCGCAGGAGCGGCCTGGACAGCATGATTGGAAATGGCCAGCGCCAGTGCGCCGCTGGTCGCCCCAACACCGTGGCGAGTTAATAACACGCGCAATCGTCCAAGCGCCCGGCTGATCCTTTTTTGGGACGCTTCAGCGCTGATCCCCAAAATCTCAGCGATCTGATTGGCTGACTTCCGATGAAAAAAACGGAGCAACAGCGCGTCGCGATCAGCGTCGTTCAGCTGGGCAACTGCCGCGTCCAAGTGGGGCGCGATTTGTTCCCAAATGGCTCCAGGCTCGTCCCCAAGAATTTCCTTCATAACGGCAGTTTGCTGTTCGCGCGCGCGACGGCGGACATCCGACCGGATGGTGGCAGCCGCAATGTTTCTGGCTGTGCGATGCAGCCAACCTGTCAATACGGGGCGGTCTGCCAGCTTGCTCGCGTTCTGGGCCAAAGCCAGAAACACGCTTTGGGTGGCATCCTCCGCCAAGGACGCGTCGTGGAGGATCCGCCGCGCGACAGAGTAGACCAAATCGACATGCCGTCGCACGAGTTCGCCAAAGGCGGATTCAGATTGGCATTCTCGATATTCGCGCAACAGCTGCTGGTCACTCGCACTGTTCACTCGATGAATAGTAGCCGGCCCGATTGAAATCGGACAGGCAATGCCCAGGCCGGTTTCGGCTCTTTGCGCGAGTTCTCCCGCACGGCCTCGGCCGGTCAAGGTTTCACCGTTAATTTCACTTCCTCAATCTCCGCATGACCCGACTTTCGAAATGGCCTGGGCATCGGCTGGGCATGGCCGTTCTCGTCGATCGTGCGCGATCGTAACGTGTATTTGCCTTCAGCCAAACCCGGCAGAACCACCGCCCAATGCACTTTGCACAGGCGCATCGGCCAACTGAGCGGCCGGCCTTCAGCATCGAACCCGTGCGTCTTTGCCGGGATCCAATCGAGATTTCCTCCCCAGTTTTTCGGCGCTCCGAGAATCTGAGCGTCAATCCAGGGAGCCTTGGCAAAATAGCGATCGTCCATCGGTAACTCGCGGGAATCGGGTTGGACCCAGACCTGCACTTTGGACACGCCCGAAATTCCAACCTGCGCGTAACCGGTAACAGGAAACGGTTTTCCAACCTTCACTTCGCGCGGCACTGAGAGCGTGGCCGCGAAACTTTTCAATGGGCTGTCGATATCATTGCCGGCCTCGGCATAGGTATCGTTCGCGTGCGGCAGGTTCGTCAGCACCACGTGCGTCAACCATTTGATCGATTTGAACCCGTATGCTTCGGGAACAACCATCCGGACGGGGCCGCCGCGTTCGGGAGAAAGCCACTGGCCATTGAGCTTGTAGCAGAGGATCACCGGCGGCAACTGATGGTAATCTTCGAGCACGCGGCCAATCGGAAGCGAACTGCGGAACATCTGCTGCGGGTCATCATTGTGATAGCCGTAATAAAAAACGCGACGCAGATCTTCGCGCGGTTCGGTTCGCCAGATGACTTCACGGAGCGGCACACCTTCAAAAATGCCGGCGCCCAGCGGACAACCGATGTTCAGGCAGGTCATGACTTTCATGAATCGGACCGCGTGTTTTTCGGCCAATTGCATTAAACCGGAAAAATCGAGCGCGGCAGCTTTCGTCAGCGGTTGTCGGAGTCGGACGGGATGCTCGGGGTCGGCAATCACTTCGAGCCGCCATGTGTCGCGGGTTAATCCCACCTCGCGCCGTTTCCTTTCGGACAATGAATGCGGCAGTGGCTTGCCGCGGGAGACGTCGCGGAATTGGTCCTGTGGCGTCAGGAGCGGTTCGATCTTCGAGATGGCTTCGGCGAGTTCAGATGCTTCGGCATGCGTCGCGCGCGCGTCGAACCCAACCGCGGCGGCTCCAGTTGCGGCTAAACGCAAGAAGTGCCGGCGTGTGAATCGCTCATGCTCTCCAACATGTGGCAGGTTCATGGCAAGCGATAATAGTTTTACAACCGAGCAATGCGACCATAAACCTGGACGGTGGAACGAGCGTGCTCGTGAGCCACAGCTTCATCGGAGAGGAAACCTGCTTCTTGCGCTTGTGCAGAGTGAGCCGGTCGCCGTCGCGGTCTGTCATGACGACCATCCGGCAGGAGGGAAAGTCGCTGGGCCGACATCGTGTTCGATCCATTCGGATCGCCCGAACCGTGCATCGTGTTCCGGCGGGATGTGGGAATTGTCAAAATTCGAGATCTGACCCCATCGCATCGGCCTGTGGGGCGCCACGGTAATGATTAACGGGGGCAATGATGCCAACGGCGTGCCCCAATTCACTACTGCCACGCACTATTTTTCACCCTTCGCTGATGCTCGCTCCCTTACGGTCGGCGATCTGAATGGTGACGGTAACCCCGATTTCATCATCGGCGGCGCCTACGGCCAGCTTCAGGTATATCTGAACAACGGCGTTGGCGCGTTCACCACCGGACAAGCAACCGCCGTCCAGCCGAACGTCGGTGGCGCCGTCGGGGCGGGCGTCATCGCCGACGTGAACGGCGACGGCAAGGCCGATTTCATCGTGACCGATAATCAGGCCGGCGCGACCGATATCTTCTTCGGCAACGGGGATGGCACATTTCAGGCGCCCGTGGTCATTGCAAATTATGCAGTCAGTGTCGCCGTGGCCGATCTGAACAAAGATAGCAAGCCGGACCTCGTCGAGGGCTACGTGGACGGAACGGTGACGGTCTCCCTGAACAACGGAAATGGAACGTTCAGCAGCCCCATGACGTATTCGACGGTCGCTGGCGGCGCGGTGTCGGCGATAGCCCTCGCCGACATGAACGGTGACGGGAACCTGGATCTGGTGGCAAACAACTACAACAGCAACAATGGTGTTAACGGGGCCGCGGTGCTTGTCGGGAACGGCGACGGGACGTTCGGCGCCCCAAACTTTTATACGGTCAATCACACGCCAGTTAATTTGTCCGTGGACGATTTCAACGGCGACGGCGAGCCCGACATCGGGACCGTCGGCTTCAATGACGACACCTACGGCGTGCTGTTGAACACCACGGTGTTCCCGCCGCCGCCGATCAACTGGGTCAATTGGACGGGCACCGAGACGGATAACGGCGTGACGAAGTATGTCGGCCAGATGGTCGTGCCGCGAACCAGCGGGGGCTCCACTACCGTCAACGTGAAATACACGCCGCCGACACAACAGGTAGCTGAACTCGGTTTCGTTGGGATCGCTTTCGCCCAATATTCTTCTACCCAATCGGGAAACTATATCCACGATTATTGGAGGCAAGGGTCGGGAGGTTCGTTGGGGAGAAATCCAGCCAGGTCGCCTTACACGAGCCCCAAAGTCCCCAACATCCCGGACGGCGGCGGAGCCGCGAACGACCAATGGGATCTTATCGCGCTGCGGTATGCAGGCGTCAACACACTGGAGTTCACGGATGCCAGCACGGGATTCCCGATTTCGATTGCGAGTCCGATTTTCGCCTACGTGAGCCTCAACGGCAACGGCTACGGATTTGACCAGGACTTCGACATCCTCAGTTTTGGCGATGGCATCGTGCGCGATACAGGTTACTTCGGCGCCGGCACCTCCTTTAAGTCCGTGGCTACGGTGAACGGCGCGCCCCAATATCAGCTTCTCGGCACGGGCGAGCCTCACGGGGCACTTCAGTTCCGGGGGGCCTTCTCCACGGTGACTTGGCAAAGCCTCTCTTCGGAGTTTTGGAACGGATTCACCATCGGTGTGGCTCAGCTAGCTGAGGACGTTCCGATCGCCAACGCCGGCCCCGACCAAACGGTGTCGGCAACCTCGAGCAACGGGGCCACCGTCCAGCTCAACGGATCTGTCTCGGGATCCACGAAAACTCCCTTCACCTTCACCTGGTCCGGTGATTTCGGCACGGCCAGCGGTCAAAATCCGACGGTGACCCTGCCAATCGGGACCCACACTATCACCCTGACAGTTACCGATGCGGCCAATGCTTCCGACTCGGATGAGGTGGTGGTGACCGTCGATGACGTTCCCATCGACAACGTCCCGCCCGTGCTCAGCCTGCCGAATGCCATCGTCACGGAAGCGACGAGTCCCGCCGGCGCGACGGTAAACTTCAGCGTCTCGGCCAACGACGCCATCGACGGCCCCGTGCCGGTCGCGCTCAGGGTACTAGGCAACGATGTTGGGCCGAACCCCTCGCCGTTCAACTTCAGCGGCGCCTTCCCGCTGGGCATCCGTTCGGTCACAGCCAGCGCCACGGACCAGGCCGGTAACGTCGCGAGCGGTTCCTTCACGATTACCGTGCAGGACACCACGCCGCCGTTCATCGCTAGTTTGACGGCCTCTCCAGCGATCCTGTGGTCGCCGAATCATAAGATGGTCCCAGTCACGATCACGCCCGCCGCCACCGACGCGGTTGGCGTGACCTCGCTGCGCATCCTCTCGGTCACAAGCAACGAGCCGGACAACGGCCTGGGCGACGGCGACATGCCGAACGACATCGTCTTTACGACAGACCCGATCGCGGTAAACGGCCCTGCTGTCACGGGTCAGCTCACTCTGCAACTGCGTGCGGAACGCTCTGGCGCCGGCAACGGCCGCGTTTACACCATTACGGTCCAGGCGAGCGACGCCGCGGGCAACACGAGCACGAGCGTCGTCACTGTCTCGGCGCCCAAGAGCCAGGGGAAGTAACCTCAAGAACTAACCCGGATTCACGAAGGAGCCTGCCCCCCGCAGGCTCCTTTTTGTTGCAAGCCTGCACGGACAACCTGGCTGGAGAGCACAACTGGGACGTGGAATTTATTCCGCTTTCAGGCGGAAAAAGCTCGCCCCGTTCGTGCTCTCAACGCTGAGAGACCGCTGCATTCCCGTCTCGAGATATGGCGCGGTGAAATCGGTCCAGGCAGCGGGTCCTGACAAACTGCCGCTCGATTGGAGAGTGCAATCCGCCGGCCACAGCAAATTCAATTTTGTTCCCGATTGCGTGAACTGAAGCTGCGGCCAATAAGCGTCAGAACTCAACATGGTGGTGTAACTCCCAATGACGATGAACTTACCGGTTCCGCCGTAGGTGGCATCGAAGAGGTTGTGGTCCGTCCCGGAATTTCGCCGCGTCCACTTGATGGCATTGGTCGAGGTGAGAATCCCGCCCTCCGCTCCAAGCGCGAGAAACGTCCCGCGACCGTAGACAATCGCGTTCAAATCTTCCTTGGTGCCGGAGGTTCGTTGAGTCCAGTCGAAGCCGTCGGGGGAGCTAAAGATCGTTCCGGAAACTCCCACCAGAACAAATTGGTTGCGGCCGTACGCGACCTTATTAAAGAACTGGGTGGCGCCTAAGGTTCCCATGTTCCATTGTTCGCCATCCTGTGAAATGGCGACCGCTCCCCGATCACCGACCGCGACAAATCGGCCGTCCCCAAAGACGACCCCTTGGAAGGTATTAGTCCCAAGATAACCGGAGCTCCAAGCCGCGGCGTTGTTAGTAGAAAGGTCCACCTGACCGTCCCATCCAACCGCCACCCAGACGCCGTTGCCGAAAGCGATGTCATTAAGAATATCGGTAGTGTCGGAAGTTCCCATGTTCCAATCGGCGGCATTGGTTGAAGTCAGGATCCTTCCGCCGAACCCGACGGTCACAAACATGCCATCATTATAGGCGATTTGGTTTAAGATTTGCGTGTTGCCCGACGGCTTCTTAACAATCGTCCAATTCCCGCCATTGGTACTGACGGCGATGTCTCCGTTCAGGCAAGGAAGCACGTACTTTCCGGCCGCGTAAAGGATCGCACGTGGCGTAAACGAAACCCGATTGGCCCGCGGCGTCCAATGGTACGCGTCGTTGGAAGACTCAATCAATCCGCCCTCGCCAACGACGACGAACCCGTCGCCGCCCGCGCAGGCGCTTTGCAGATCCATGTTGGTTGCGAGACCGTCCGAATACCAGGTAAGTCCGTCGCTCGACACCGTAAAAACGCCCGCCGCGCCCACCGCTACAAACTTCCCATTGCCATACCCGATGCCGTAGAGATCGTAATAGACCAATGAATCGCGCTTCGTCCATGTGATCCCGTCATCAGAACTGAGCAGGACGCCGCCATTACCGACGGCCACGAACCTGCCATTGCCCGATGTAACCGATAACAGCCCGAAAGCCGTCGTGTCTCGGAGAGTCCACGCTAGTCCGTTGGTCGAGGTCAGAATGCGGCCATCATAGTGCACGGCCACGAACATCCCGTTGCCAAAGGTGACGGCCTCCAAAAGCGCAAAACTGGTTGCGGCGCGGCGCGGGGTCCACGTCACGAGGTCTGCGGAAGAATAAATCGCTCCGAGTTCCGTGATGCCCACATAAACATCCGCTCCGTAAGCAAGCCTCGCGAACGCGGGGTGGTAACCGGTCGTGGCCGTCTGCCAGGTTGTTCCGTCTGCTGAAACAATTATTTTGGTCCCACCCAGGGCAACGAAATTCCCGTTGGCATAGATAATCGTGGTGAGAGCGTTGGTGATGCCGGAAGAAGCGAGGGTCCACGCGGCCGCATCCGGGGATGTAACGACAGCGCCCGCCTGGCCAACGGCGACAAACCGACCGTCGCCATAAGCGACAGCGTTGAGGTTGTTGCCCTGCGGCTGTGGGCTTCTCCAGGTCCATTGATCCAACGGATCCGCGTGGACCGAACAGGCTATCAGAAGGGCGACGAGGGCGACTACAGATCGTTGCGCAACTATTGGCACGTCCATGGTGCAAGCCTCTTCGCCCTTTATTCCTCTCCCCGCTCTATTTAAGGCAATCGATGGACCAACGCGGGGAGAGGGCAGGGGGTGGACTTTTGCAATGCTTAATAACCATCGGAGAGGAGATAATGGGTGCATGTTTTTTTTGGAATCGTGCCACATGAGGAAACAAAGAAGTCCTTTGCGGGGAATCCAGGCCGAATCCAACGGCAGGAACGCTTCATCACAGAGCGACACGGGCAGCGTTTATGGGGGCTCTGCAGGCTGCCGTCTTAGCGTTAATAGTTATCTTCCAACCGTTTTGTGGCAGGAGGAATCGGAATCCCATTTTCGGGCGGAACCGTTCCCGAGAACGGACGGACGCGCCGGGTGGCGAAACAAATCTTCCGTAAATTTCTGCGGGCTTTACGCTCTGAGCCGTTGGCATGGGCTTGGCTCAGCGAACTGAACCGCGATGCACTCTATGATGCGAGATCTGCGCTACGGGCTCCGGATTTTATTGCTCAAGCCAGGCTTTACCTTCGTCGCGATAATAACCCTGGCCTTGGGCATCGGCGCTAACACCACCATTTTCAGCCTGCTCAACACGCTCATGTTCCGGCCGCTGCCATATCCGGAACCGGACCGGCTCGTTCGCATCTTCCGCACGTCCGCCCAATCGCAGACTTGGCCGCACTCCGTCGCCAATTTCATCGAGTATCAGCGGCAGGCAAACACTTTCGATAGCATCGCTGCCTTCATCCGGACGCGATTCAGTCTGGCTGAACCGGGCGAACCGGCGGAGAGCCTGCGCGGGATTGCGGCGACATCGGATCTATTCACTGTGCTTGGCGTGGGCGCGGCGTTGGGGCGTGTTTTCACAGCTGAAGAGGATCAACCAGGTCGCGGACAGGTCATCGTGCTCAGCTACAGTTATTGGCTGCGCCGGTTTGGAGCGGACACGAACGTGATCGGCCGGACACTCCGGGTCGATGGCCAGCCCGTTTCGGTGATTGGGGTCATGCCGGCATCGGTCGAATATCCGCAGCTCTGGGCTCCCATCGATGCCTGGCGGCCGTTCGCGTTCACGCCTGAACAACGTCAAAATCGAAGGGATAGTTCGCTGCTGGTGGTGGCGCGGGTCAAGCGGGGAATCGCGCTCGGGCGCGCCGACGCCGATCTGAAACGATTGGCCGCGCATCTGGCCAAGGCGCATCCTGAATACAATGCCGATCTCGGGTTGCGACTTGCGCCGTTGAAGGAATCGATCGGGGACGAGGCGAGCCGCAGGTTTGCCTGGCTGATGCTTGGTCTCACTGGGTTCGTCTTGCTGATCGCCTGCGTGAATCTGGCGAACCTGCAGCTTGCCCGTGCCGCGACGCGCTCGCGGGAAATGGCGGTGCGGCTGGCCTTGGGCGTTGGGCGCGGGCGGTTGATTTGGCAACTGATGCTGGAAAATTCGATGGTGGCAGTGTTCGGCGGGGCAGCCGGAATTCTGCTGGCGAGCTGGCTTCAGAAGTTGATTGGTTCGCGCCTGACCCGTTGGTCGCCGACGGGGATTGAAGTGCCGCTCGATTCAGCCGTGTTGTTATTTGCCTTTGCGTGTTGCGTCGCCACGGCTCTCATCTTTGGGCTGGCGCCAGCCTGGGTCGCGTCACGCACGAACATGAACGAAGTGCTGAAAGCGAGTGGACGAGCCAGCACCGCGGGCCGGTCACAGAATCGTTTGCGGTACATGCTCATCGTTGGCGAAGTCGCGCTGGCGCTTGTGCTGCTGACAGGCACCGGTTTGTTCATTGGCGGGCTGCACCGTTTCATCCGGCATGAACCCGGTTGGAGCGTGGACGGTTTGCTGGCAGGCTGGGTGCCTTTGAGTTCATCGAAGTTTTCCGCGCCTGAGCAACGCCGCGCCTTTGTCGAGCGGCTTGAAGAAAAATTGAGGACGATGACGGGAGTGCAGCAGGTTGGGTTTTCATCCTCGCTGCCGGTCTGGGCGTTTGGAACCAGTCGCATATTTCGGATCGAAGGCGAACCTCCTCCGCCTCCAGGCCAAGAACCGTTGGTCAACGCCGAATCGGTGAGTCCAGGTTATTTCAAAACTATGGGCCTGCGGCTAAGCCAAGGGCGGCTGTTCACCGCGGCCGACACAACCAATCAGCCGAATGTCGTCATTATTAATGAATCGATGGCACGACGTTTCTGGCCGAACGAAAGCCCGCTCGGCAAACGGATCGGCGGATATGACCGCGCCAATCCCAACCCGGACTGGCAACAAATCGTCGGCGTTGTGAATGACATTCGATTTCCTGGAAACCTCGCCCGGCCCGAAACGATCTGGCAAATTTATCGTCCGTTCGCGCAGGAGCCGCGGCCAGGAGTCGTGATCGAGCTGCGCACGATTGGCCCTCCGGCGCAACTTGCGTTGGCGTTGCGTCGCGCGGTGGCCGAGCTCGATCCGGATCTGCCGGTGAATGAACTCGAACCGACGCGGCAGTTGGTCGATCGAATGCTGGAACATTTCCAATTGGCAGGGGTGTTTCTCGGCGCCTTTGCCGGGCTCGGCCTGGTTTTGGCGGCGGTCGGGATTTACGGCGTGATCTGCTATTTCGTTTCGCAGCGCACGAATGAAATCGGGATTCGGATGGCGTTGGGCGCGCAGACGAACGACATCCTTTGGCTCGTGTTGGGAAAAGGAATTGTCCTGAGCGGGCTGGGCGTTTTGCTCGGCCTGATGGGGGCGCTTGTGGTCGCCGCACTGCTCGCCTCCGCCGTGCCCGAGTTGAACTCGTGGGATCCAGTTACGTTCATCTGCGTGATCGCGGGATTGGTGTTCGTCGCGCTGTTGGCCTGCTGGTTGCCAGCCCGCCGCGCCTCACGCATTCATCCGATCGAAGCGTTGAGCTATGAATGACGGAAAGGGGGAGAGGATCGAGGAGAGAATGCTCCGAAGCAGCCCTTCGCACATTGAACCGCTGAACATTCCCCTCTCCCTTCCCTCTCCTCCATCAGTGGCGGAGAGGGAGAAGACAAACCGGGTGCATTCCTTAATTCAATGCCACTGGGGCTGAGGGGAGGGACCAGTTTGAGTTTTTGTATTTTGATGGTTTGAGTTTGTTTCGGGTTTCGAGTTTCGGATTTCGGGTTTTTCTGTCTCGAGGCTTCGGCAAAAAGTTCAGATTCTTTGCGCAAATCCTCATGGCCATTCCACTCAGACAGGAATAGCCTCCATCCACCGAACCCTAATTGTAACGAGGCTCACGCCATTTTAGCGCCGGCCAATTCGAGAACGCCGTTGTCGAATCAACCTAACCGAATGGTTATCCCATGAAAATCCCACGCACTATCCTTCTGGCAATATTCGCTCTCACCGTCACTGCCAAGGCCGATTTAAAGCACCGCTACAGTTTCAACGATGCCGCAGGCAGCGCGACGGTCAAAGATTCGGCCGGGAACGCTGACGGGACGCTGCACGGCGGAGCAACGTTCAACGGTGATGGAACACTCGCGCTGGATGGCAACGACGGTTACATCGACTTGCCCAACGGAACCATTTCCGCCCTCTCGAATGCCACGTTCGAAGCGTGGGTGACGTTTAGCGGCCAAGGCGGGGCGTGGCAGCGCATTTTTGATTTCGGCAGCAACTCCAATGGCGAAGACGCGCAAGGCACCGGGACGACTTATGCGTTCCTGACCGCGCGCGTGGGCACCGACGGTGTCATTCGTTTCGCGGCGACGCTCGATCCGAACGGCACACCGCGTGAGAACCCAGTCCTCGACGGTCCAGCCATGACTCCGGGCGAACTGACGCACGTGGCGGTGACTTACGATTACGGCAATCAGATTGCCAGGCTCTTTGTCAACGGAAAGCTGGTCGCCTCCGGCTCCGTGACCGTCGCGCTCAAGGACATTCAAGATGTGAACAACTGGCTCGGCCGGTCGAATTGGCCGGATGCCTACTTCAACGGCAGCTTCTCCGAATTCCGGATTTATGACTCGGCCTTGTCTCCGTTGCAGGTGGCGCTCGATTCTCTGGCGGGCCCGGATTCGCTCGGCGGCAGCGATCCCGGCGCGTTGCAATCGGTGAGCCTGACGGTCGATGCGGGCATGATCAAGAATGACACGCAACAGGCTCGAACGACCGCGACGTTCGCGAAAGTTTCGGATGTGGACATTACGACCGACGCGCAAACGATTTACAGCGTCGGCGCGCCCAGCGTGCTGAAGGTCAGCACTAACGGACTCGTCACCGCGGTGGGAGTGGGCACCTCGACATTGACCGTTAGTTACGGCGGCAAATCGGACTCGAAAGTGATCACAGTCTCGCCGCTTCCGGGGTTGGCGCCTGTGCTCAAGCATCGCTATTCCTTCTCCGGCGCGCCGGGAGCGACCGTTGCCACCGATTCGGTCGGTGGCGCGGATGGAACTCTGACAGGCGGGAGTGCTTTTACTGGCGATGGCAACGTCACGTTGGATGGAACGGATGGCTATATCGATCTGCCCAACGGCATCATTTCGAGCCTGACGAACGCGACGTTCGAGGCATGGGTCACGTGGACCGGCACGACCGTTTGGCAACGGATCTTCGACTTCGGCAGCAATAGCGCTGGAGAAGACAGGCAGAGCACAGGTCAAACGTATCTTTTTCTGACGCCGCGCAACGGCGCGAACAACACCGTCCGATTTGCCGCCACGTCCACCTCGAATGGAGGCGAGCGACCGGTGTTGAACTCGAAAGCGGCCCTTCCCGCGGACAAACAATCGCACCTCGTGGTCACCTACAACGTGACGGAGAAACTCGCGAAACTTTACATCGATGGACAATTCATCGCGTCGGGTCCGGTGAGCGTCGCGCTCAAGAGCATTCGGGACGTGAACAATTGGCTCGGCCGCTCGAACTGGCCTGATCCATTTTTCAGCGGGAGCTTTAACGAATTCAGGATTTACGAGGGAATTCTCTCTGACCAACAGGTTGCGTTCAGCGCCGCGGCTGGGCCGGACGTCCTTGGGATTGATCCCGGCCCTTTGAATTCGGTCAGTGTTGCTGCTCCTTCCCAGGCGCTCGTGGTCGGCGGAGTTCCGGTCAATGCCGCGCTCCTTGCCACCTTCCAGAACATCACCAACGTGAACGTCACGACATTCGAAGGCGCCAAGCTCGAGTCGAGCAATCCGAGCGTCATCACCGTTTCGACAAACGGCGCCGTCGACGCGGTTGGGGCCGGCGCCGCGACGATCAAAGGGACGTTCCAGGGGAAACAAGCCACCGCCACTGTGACGGTGATCGCCCCGGCGGATGCGCCGCCGAAACCGAAGTTGATCCATCGTTACAGCTTTGGCGATCTGGTCGGCAGCACGACCGTAAAAGATTTGGTCGGGAGCGCGGACGGCGCCCTCGTCGGCGGTGGAACATTCACGGGAGATGGCCAGTTGCGGTTGAACGGCACGGATGCGTATGTCGATCTTCCCAACGGGCTGATTTCGACCTTGAAGAATGCCACGTTTGAAACGTGGGTCACGTGGACGGGGACGCGCGTTTGGGAACGGATCTTTGATTTTGGCAGCAATTCCAACGGCGAAGACGCGCAAGGCACCGGACAAACCTATTTGTTCCTGTCGCCTCGCGGCGGTCCGGGCAATCTTCGGTTTGCGGTGACGGCCAATTCTGGCGCGGGCGAATCGCCGGTCCTGGAAGGAACCGGGCCGTTGACGCGAAACCAACAGGCGCACCTGGCGATCAGCTATAACATTTCGGCCGAGTCGGTCCGGCTTTATTTGAATGGGCAGCGGATCGCCGTGGGCGCGGCGACGATCGGGTTGCCGATGATTGAAGATGTGAACGTCTGGCTGGGTCGGTCGAATTGGCCGGACCCCTTCTTCACCGGATTGTTCAATGAGTTCCGCATTTATGATGGCGCGCTCCTCGACGCCGACATTGCGGCGGACTTTGCTGCTGGACCCGACGCGTTGCCGGGAGAACTCGGCCCGCCGGTTTCTTTGTCCGCCACCTTCTCGACGGGAAAACTTGTGATCGCCTGGCCGAGTTCGGCGGCCGGTTACAAGCTCGAGATGACCCCGGCTCTTGAAACGCCAGTGCAGTGGACAGCGGTTTTAGACGCTCCCGTTTCGAACAACGGAGTGAATCAAGTCACCCTGACGCCATCTCAGAGCCGCGGATTTTATCGGCTTCGAAAGTGAAACGGGATCCTACTTATTGAACCGGAAATTCACCACGTCATAATCCTGCATGACGTAGGTTTTCAGTTCGAGACGCTGCTTGCCAGCGCGCTTTGCTTGCGTTTCGCCTCCAGCCTCGATGAAGTCGGCGAAGCTGATGATCTCGGCGCGAATAAAGCCTTTTTGAATGTCCGTGTGAATCGTGCCCGCAGCGTCCCAAGCTGTCGTTCCGACCCGGATGGGCCAGGCGCGATTCTCCTTGCCGCCCACGGTTAAGAAGCTGATGTACCCGCCCTCCCGGAATGCTCGAAGAATGAGCGCATCGGGATTTTGCAGCTCGGCTTCGTCCGCAGCCACGACCGGTTTGTTCGAAAAGAAGTTATGCGCCGATACGGCATCGCTCTCCTCCTTCGTTAAGCCCGCCTTCAAAACAGATTGTTCGCTGATGAGCGCGTCGGCGATCTTTTGCAGCGCTGCTTTTTCAGCCGGCGCGGGTTCGCGTCCCAGGCGTGTCTCGACGGCATCGAGATCTTTCATCAACAGATCGCTGAGTGAGCCGCGACTCGTGAGGATCGCATCGCACGTGAGCAGTTCCTTTTCATCGACCAAGTCGATCTGGGCGTAGGCCTTTTTCTGGGCTTCGACCAACTTGTGAGTTTGGTCGAGGCGCGGGTCTTTGACGTTGTGCTTGCCGAGCGGGATGGTGGAAATGCCAAAGAGGGCGATCTTCATTCGCTTTGCTTAAGCGGGTCCGGTAGCGGGGTCAAGGTTCGAGTTGGCGGAACAGAGATAGGGTTCACGGGCATTCCAACGTTCCAAGCAAACGATGAACTTTCGGCTCGTCGGTAGCCTCGCCCCACCTGAATGGCGAATTGCACGTCGGTGGGGCTTTCGGCTCGTCAGTAGCCTCGCCCCACCTGAATGGCGAATTGCACGTCGGTGGGGCTTTCGGCTCGTCAGTAGCCTCGCCCCACCAACTTCAGCGCTCGCCGCCGCGCGGCGGTAACATCCACGCCCGTGGGTTATGTTGAAACCCAATCTTCGGATAAAATTCGTTCGCCTTCGGCGCGGCCAGCAGCGTAATGAAACAGCTCGGTTCGAGCGCGGCTTGGGTGCGGCGGATCAGTTCGGTCCCGATCCCTTGTCGCTGGTAATCGCGGTGCACAGCCAGATCGGCCAGATACGCCACATAACTGAAATCCGTCAGAGTGCGCGCGAGGCCAACCAAGTTGTTTGCGTCCCACGCCGTGATCATCACATCGGCGTGCTCGAGCATGGCTTTCATGATGGCGCGGTTTTGGATCGGCCGCCGCTGGCCCAGGGTTGATTCGCGGTAAAGCTCGATCACTTGTGCAAGGTTCAACTTTCGTTTCCGGCAGTAGGTGATTTCGTTCATGTGTTTCGATCGGCGTGAGGATTCCTTGCGGCAGTTGGCGCCGGCTTTTGATGAGCGTCAATGTTCGCTTCTCGCTCGCGTGCTTGGGTGAGCGTCATTCCCCTCATGTGCCCACTGAACCACACGCGAAAGGAAATCCTGTGACGCCGCACCGCCGCTTAGACCATCCGGCAATCTTGGCCGCTCGTCCTTTGAACATTTTTCTGTTGTTGTGGTCGCTGGCCGCGCCGCTGCCGAACGCCTGCGCCGCTGCCGCTCGGGCCGCTGTCGATCCTGCTTACTATTCGAGGCAAGCTTCCTGGCAGGAATCGATGCTTGCCTCTTTGGAAGCGCTCGAAGCCGCGCCACTGAAGGATGACTTTGTTCCATTTGAAAGCGAAATTTTCCAGGGTGGCCAGCCTGCTCAGGAGATTGATATTGCAGTTGACCAAGCCAAGGAAATGTTTCTTTTCGTCTCGGGCACGCCGGACATCAAATGGGGCGTCGCCGATTGGGCGGAGGCCCGTTTGATTTCGGGAGACGGGAAAGCGGTTCCGCTGAGCAAAATAAAAGGAACCAGCATTTTGCTTGGCCGGCACGAATGGGATTTGACGCTGCGATCTGGCCTTTACCAAAAAATGCGGCTGAACGGCCGCGAATTCGACACCGGGCTGCACGTTCAGGCCAACAGCGTGGTTCGCGTTCCCCTCGACGGCGCCTTCACGCAGTTTCGCGCGGTGATCGGAATTGATGATTGGGCTGGGACCAACGGGCACGTGCGCTTCAGCGTCGTTAGTTCGCGGACGGCCGCGCAAAAGCGATTGTGGGAGCTCGTCGCCCGTGATTTTTCGGACGGGAAATCGCGCCGGGAAATCGCTTGGGAACGGGAAGATCGATTGCTTGAAAGGGAAGCCACTCTGCAAGGATGGGCAAAAGACTACGCGCGTGCTTCGAAACGCGTGCCGCCGCTGGCGAGTGAAGCAATCGGACTCGCCTCGCGGGTCCCGAGCAAAACGGATTTGGCCAAGATCCGGCAGGTCTATTACCGCTCGCGGGAGTTGGATGGAGCTCGGACACACGCGCGCGATTTCAATTTTGATGGACTCCGTTTGGCAATCGACGATCTCAGCCGGGATCAGCAGGCGCGCTACCCCGCAAAATTCCGAGGCCAGCTTGATGCTCTCGAAAAGGCCGTCAGCGGCGCGTTGTCGAAACTGAGGAACGACCATCTGGAAGACTTCGAAACCGTGGCCCGGCTGATGATGGAATTGGAAGAGTTCCAGCGTGAAGCGCTCTTGGCTAATCCGCTTTTGGATTTCGAACGGCTGTTGCTCGTGCAGCGAAAACCAATGGGTGATCCGCGCCGCTCACAGTGGGAAGACCGCGGGTTGGCGGAGTATCTCGGCTTGCCGAAACAAAGTTCGTGGGCGAATGGGACGATGCCCAACGTGGACAAGTGGGAAAATCAGATCACCGTGCTGGCCCCGGTTCGGCCGAATGGAGAACTAACGACTTTGTTCAAGCCGGCCGAGCGAAAATTAGTCACTGACCTCGATCTGCACTGGGACGCGGACCGGTTGTTGTTCTCGATGCCGGACCGGCGGAATCATTGGCAAATTTACGAGCTGCCCGTCACATCCAATTCGCCCGCAGCAGCGCCACCGCGGCAGCTCACGCCAGGCGATCAGCCGGAGGTTCATTGTTACGACGCGTGCTATTTGCCCAACGGGAAGATTGATTTTCTTTCCACCGCGGTTCTCCAAGGCGTCCCGTGCAACGCAGGCGTGATCGTCGGTATGATGTACCAGATGGAAGCGGATGGGCGTAACATTCGGCAGATCTGCTTCGAGCAGGATCACGATTACAATCCCAGTGTGTTGAATGATGGCCGCGTGATTTATCTCCGCTGGGATTACACCGACACGCCCCACGTGTGGAACCGGATTCTCATGACCATGAATCCCGATGGGACCAGCCAAATGGCCTATTACGGCGGGAATTCATATTGGCCCAACTCGACGTTCTTTCCACGGGCGATTCCAGGTCATTCGACCAAAATCGCCGGGATCGTTACGGGCCATCACGAGGGGCGCGTGGGTGAATTGATCGTGTTCGATCCGGCCAAAGGAACTCATGAAACAGATGGCGTGGTCCAGCGGATCCCGGGTTATGGAAAAAAAGTCGAACCGCGCATCGAGGACAAATTGACCGAACACAGCTGGCCGAAGTTCACGCATCCGTGGCCGCTCAGCGAAAAATATTTTCTGGTGGCGTGCAAACCAGAGCCGGATTCGCTCTGGGGCATTTACCTGGTGGATGTCTTTGACAACATGGTTTTGGTCAAAGAGCAAGAAGGCTTCGCTTTGCTCGAACCAATTCCGCTCCGCAAAACTTCTCCGCCGCCCGTCATTCCGGAACGCGTCCAGCCTGAGCGAAAGGACGCGCTGGTCTTTCTCCAGGACGTTTATCATGGCCCGGGCTTGAAAGGGATCCCTCGCGGCACGGTCAAGAGTTTGCGCGTGTTCACTTATCATTTCGGCTATCAAACGCTCGCTGGAATCGATCACCGCGTCGGATCGGACGGACCGTGGGAGGCCAAACGTGTTTTGGGAACTGTGCCGGTCGAACCGGATGGCTCAGCCTGGTTTCGAATTCCCGCCAAGACGCCGATTTCAGTTCAGCCGCTCGACGCGGGCGGGAAAGCGCTCGCCCTGATGCGGAGTTGGATGACCGCGATGCCTGGCGAAAATGTTTCTTGCGTCGGGTGTCACGACGAATCTCGCGAAGCGCCCCCCCTGCGCGAAGGACTGGCGTTGCGGCGCGGCCCTTCGGAGATCCAGCCGTGGCGCGGGCCGGTGCGCGGGTTCAGCTTCGCTCGCGAAGTGCAGCCGGTGTTGGATAAGTTTTGCGTCGGTTGCCACGACGGCAAACCTGCTCCGGCTGGAAAAAGCGTTCCGGACTTGCGAGGGGATCAAGGCGGTTACGTGGTTTACCAGGCTGGCAAAATCGACGGCCAATTCGTCCGCGCTGGCAAAACGGATTTATTGGGCAAATACGCCGCGGTGTTTGAGCCCTCCTACGCGGTGCTTCGCCAGTACGTCCGGGTAGGCGGTCTCGAGAGCGATCTTCATTTGCTCGCGCCGCAGGAGTTTTATGCGGACACCTCCGAATTGATTCAGATGCTTCAGAAAGGACATCACGGGGTCGAACTCGATGCCGACGGGTGGGACCGGCTGGTGACATGGATCGATTTAAATGCGCCTTGCCACGGCACGTGGCACGAGGTCACTCGGTTGCCAGGCAACCAACGGGAACGCCGCGTGGCCCTGCGCAAATTGTATGGGGGACTGCCGGAAGATGGCGAAGAAACGATGGACACCGCTCCGGTGAAGGTGACGCCGATTATTCCGGCACAGCCACCGCAAAAAGAAGTTGCTGCAATTCGACTCTCGGATTGGCCGCTCAAGCCCGAGCAGGCCAAAGCACGACAAGCGGAGCTGAAGCCGACCCAACGAACGGTCGACTTGGGCAACGGCATCTCGATGGAATTCGCGAAAATTCCGGCGGGCGCATTTTTAATGGGGGATGCCGCGGGTGAAAATGACGAGCAACCGCTTTCGCTGGCGCAAATCGAGGAACCGTTTTGGATGGGTGCGTGTGAAGTTTCAAACGAGCAATTCCGTCAATTTGATCCGGGTCACGACAGCCGTTTCGAACACCGCAGTTCCTGGATTTTCAGCGAGGAATACTTAGGTTGGCGGCTGAATCATCCGCGTCAGCCAGTGGTTCGTGTCTCGTGGCATGAAGCGATGGCATTCTGCCAGTGGCTCTCGGAGAAAACGGGAGAAACCGTCACGCTGCCGAGCGAGGCGCAATGGGAATATGCGTGTCGAGCTGGGAGTTCCAGTGCTTTGTTCTATGGAAGTGTGGATGCTGATTTTTCAAAATTCGGCAATATGGGCGATATCAATTTGCGACGGTTGGCCTCGGAAGGTTGGCGTCCCAAAGCTCCCGATTTGGTTGTGCGTGACAGCCGGTTCGATGACGGCGCCCTAGTCACTGCCGAAATCGGCCGATACCAGCCGAACGCTTGGGGTTTGCACGATATGCATGGCAACGCCGCAGAATGGACCCGTTCAACTTACCAACCGTACCCGTCTCGCCGCGTTGACACGACGGATGGAAGATCGAATGAGGCGCGCAAAGTTGTGCGCGGAGGTTCCTGGCGAGATCGTCCGAAGAACTGCCGCTCCGCCTTTCGGCTGAGTTATTCGCCTTACGAAAAAGTGTATAACGTTGGGTTTCGAGTCGTGATCGAGTCGCACGGGAAATCAATCGCGTCGAGTTCACGCTAGCCCGCTTCGATGCAGCAAATTCACCCCGTGCGGCGAGGCTACTGACGAGCATGCACCCAAGTTTCTCCGGTGGGGCGAGGCTACTGACGAGCCGCAAGGAGCATGCACCAATGGCTCGCGAGTACGCTCACCCCACCTGCGGCGCTTCGATGCAGCAAACTGATCCGGTGACTTCCAAGAAGCGTCTCAGCTCCTGTGCGATTCATGGGAAGGATCGATCGTCTCACCCCCATGCATTGCGACAATGAACCTGGTGTAGCGCAGGTTTCCAAACCTGCGGGTTCCCTCATCTGCGCCTTTCCTCGCGGTCAGCTCCTGTTTACAATCCGCTGATGCATCACCTATCCGGCTCATTTCGGCCTCGGCTGCAGCGCGAGCTGGCTTCATGACCCCGTTCGTCCTTAGCCCGCTCGACACCGCGATCATCATCGCGGAACTCGTGATAGTGGTGGTGGTGGGCCTCTGGGCTTCGCGCCGTGTCGAACAGACAACGAGCGGATTTTTCCTCGCCGCTGGGAAAATGCCTTGGTGGCTGATCGGTTCGGCGTTTGTTTCGACGAGTGTTTCGAGCGAGCAAATCGTCGGAACAATCGGCGCGGCTTACAAGTCGGGCATGGGCATCGCCAACTGGGAATGGTGGTGCCTTCCTACCTACGTGCTCGTGATGGTGATTTTCATTCCGATTTATTTGAAAAACCGGATCGCGACCGTTCCCGAAATTTTGACGCGGCGCTTTGGCCCGGCCTGTGGGGACATCTACAGTTTTTTGATGCTGCTCGGTTACATCTTCGTGTTTCTGCCGCCCGTGCTTTATGGAGGCGGGATTACTTTCAGCAAGTTGACCGGTTGGCCGTCCGGCGCGGTGCTGGCCGGCATGGTTGTTCTCGTCGGCCTTTATACGATTATCGGCGGGCTCAACTCCGTCATGTGGACCGACGCGATTCAATGCGTGATGCTGGTGATTGGCGGCGTGGTTTTGTTTTTTGCGGCGTTGCACCAGATTCCCGGCGGATGGAGCGCGATGGTCCAAGCGGCGCCGGAACGTTTTCATCTTTATCACCCGCCGACCGATCCGGAAGCGCCCTTTCTCGGTTTGATCACCGCCACTTTTGGCGTCTTTCTTTTCTATCAAGCGACGAACCAGGTCATGATCCAGCGTGTGTTGGCCGCTCGCAGCACTTGGGATGGGCTGATGGGAATCGTCTTCGCCGGTTTCATTAACCTGCTGCGGCCGCTCGTAACGTGCCTGCTCGGGTTCGTCGTTTATCATTGGATCGACAAGATGGGCCGCGCGCCGAGTTTACTGCCTGACCGCCAGGACGAAGTCTTTCCGTTCGCTCTTGCCACGTTCGCCCCGTCCGGCTTGCGCGGCGTGATCCTCGCTGGGTTCATCGCCGCGGTCATGTCCACCGTGAGCGCTCTGGCCAATTCGATCGCCACCATCTTCTCGCTCGATATTTACCGGAGGGTCCTCGACCGCTCGGCGGATGATCGCAGGCTGATTCTGGCCGGCCGGATCGCCTCAGGGGCGGCGCTGGTGCTGGCATGTGCGGTCGCTCCGCTGGTCGAGCGCGTGGGAATTTTTAGATATTTCCAAACAGGCGTTACGTACATGGCGACGCCGTTCGTGTCGGTTATTTTGCTGGGCATCCTCTGGCGTCGGACGAACTACGTTGCTGCGTTGGCGGGTTTAATCGGCGGATTGATCATTCAAATTGCGCTGCCGGCTTGTTTTTGGAAGTTCGGCATCGAACTGCACTGGCTCTACGTCGGAACCATTGCTCAGGTCCTGACCATGACGCTAGTGATCTGCGTCACGCTCGCGACCAAAGCTCCGCCTCCAAAATCGGCCGAAGCATTTCACTGGAGCGCCGCGCTGCCTGCCCGTCTCGTCGGGGATGAGAAGCGCCCATGGCACAAACAAGTGAAGGTGTGGTTCGGACTTTACGCGATTGCGTGGGCTGCGATTTACTGGCGATTTTGGTAAGATCCGTGTTTGAGGTTGGAATCGGAATTGTGCGCCGGGAAAAATTCTGTTTCGCTCCGCCAATTATGGCTGAACAACGTAACCCTCTGCGAGTCGCGTCTGTGCAATTCGAAAGCCTCCCTGCCAACAAGGCGGCGAATTTTGAGAAGATCGAACGATTCTCGACCCAGGCCGCTGCGCAAGGCGCGCGATTGGTCGTTTTTCCAGAATGTTGCATCACCGGCTACTGGTTTATTCGCAATCTGACCCTCGAACAGTTGGGTGAATTGGCCGAGCCGATCCCGAATGGCGCAGGTACACAGCGATTGATTGAAATTGCGCGGCAGCATCGGATCACGGTTGGCGCGGGCCTCGTCGAGCGCGCGAGCGACGGCGCCTTTTACAACAGCTACATCGTCGCGCTGCCGGACGGTTCGATTCAGCGCCATCGCAAGCTCCACGCGTTCGAGCATGCGGCCGTTCAGAGTGGAACCGAGTTCACGGTCTTCGATTTGCCCGATGGATTCCGAGCGGGAGTGTTGATTTGTTATGATTGCAACCTCATCGAGAATGTTCGGATTACAGCGCTACGCGGAGCCGAGATTTTGATCGCGCCACATCAGACCGGCGCGGTGCGAACGAAAAATCCGCACTTGATGGGCCTGATTGCTGTTACCAGCGCGCCCGTTTGAATCGACGGAACATGCCGCCGACAGCCGCACCGAAAAGCATGTGCGAAGCGATAAAAGCAAACACCGAGCCCAAGCCGTAGGACCTTGCCATGAACCCGGGAGGCTTGATGGCACGGAAGCGGCCGACGGCGGGATGCATTTTCGGCGCAAGGGCCATGGAAGCTCCGGCAAGAACCATGTGTGGCGCCGACAACACCGCGCCTGTTTTCCAACCGCTGCGCCCAAGCGAACGAAAGACAAGCGCATAGCCAACTGCCAGCGCGCCGCCGTTGACCAGATTCCAGGCCAAACCCAAGGCTCGCGTTTGCGCATTTCTTTTCCGCGTGAGGGCGGACCCCAGAAACATTGGGAAATCGAGCGGGGTGACCTTGGCCTTGCGCGCGGCGGCCAACGCCGCGGTCATCATTACGGCACTAAGCACTCCAGCAGCGAACGCGCGCCGGTGCTCCCGGCTTGGCTTTGTCTTTGGAGGAAATTCGATCCATCTCGGCCGGCACGGCAGCCGAACCATTTCGCGCACGACGCACCCATTGTTCATGAATCAAACTGTCCCGACGGGAGCGAGGGCGCAATCCTCCTGGGGCCTGAATTAGCCATCGGGAGAAATTACGAAAAGAATCAAGCGGCATGCGAATTCACCAAGAGGAAGCGCGGTTTGGGGGTGATCTCCGTTCCCGTCTGCGTGACCAATTTTCGGATGAACAACGTGAAGCCGGTTTTGCCAGGACGATTGAAAGGGCCGAACGTCACTTCCAAGTCGAGTTCGCGCCCGGTTTGATCGCGGCCTTTCAAGGGAATTGGACAATACTCGCGGGAGTTCCAGTCGCGGTGCATCTCGCCAAGCTTGGCGCGGCAGGTGGGGTCGGGAATCAATTCGAAAAGCGATTGGCCAAGGCAATTCTTAAATCCGCAGCCAAAAATGCGTTCCGAGCCGGAATTGAAAAACAACATGGCGCCTTGATGATCGACGGTGATAATGCCGTCCGCGGCAGTTTGGGCCAGCATGCGATAGCATTCCTCATTTTGGCGAAGGTTCTCTTTGGCCCGCCGGCAGCCCGCCGTAAAGGAACAACCGATGAAGGCGACGGCGGTAAAAAACAGCAGGTGCGCGATCTCGCGGATTTTTTCTTCCGCCGGCAAGTACTCCAACGTCGGCGTAAAAAAACAACCCACGAAGGCGATGCCCAGGAGCGTGGCGAAGATCCCAGGCCCCAAGCCCCCAATGATTGAGCTCACGACCAGGGCGCCAAAGAAGAATATGAGCGGGTCTTTCTCGAACTCGACTGTTTGAATGGTCAGCAACGCGGCGACGAGCGCTAACAATCCGGCGAAACCGTATCGGAAGAGAATGGAGTCTTTAGCTTGCGCGGGTTCGTTCCAAAACTGCCAGTCATCGGACATCGAACCAACGTTAGCTTCTGCGGCGGGCATTACCATCCTGCGCAAGGCTGAAAACAGAGTAGAGCAATCCATGAGTGGGGACACGGGTGCGCCCCACAAGTCGGATCAGTGGCAGTGGTGATCGGGCCTGGCGGAGGCGCCCGCAGTTTTGATTTTGCCTTGTTTAAGCAGCTATTGTGCATTCTCAGAAATGACTTTGCCCAGCATGGGGATTGCCAGCTGGCCAGCCACTTGCCGCCGCATCAGAGCGCGTTGAATGCGGCGCAGGCCAACCCGCGGTCCGCTCATGAAATCGGCCGTTGTCCCCACGGGATTGGAATCGTTGGTGGAACACGGTGGCGGTCATGCCGCTGGTCCGGCGCGCGATCGCGGAACCAATTGACGAACCGGACGAGTTGCTTCACCGCCTCTTCGTAAGCTTCGCGACCTTTTTCCGCGGTGGCTAATTCCGCTTCGCCGAGCACGCCGGTTTCCGAATAACTGCTCGTCCATGAAATAAGGGCGGCCGGGCCAGCCGCAAACAGGTCGACCCAATTAAACGGGCTCTCTTCCTCATTGAAGCTGATCAAACCATTTTTGATGAGATCGCCGCGAACATTGTCGCCATCGAGATGCATGTAAAGCGACGTCTCGAGCTCGCACGCGTGCGCGCAGCCTCCCGGGAATTTGCTCTGACGCCATCGCGGCAGAAATGTTTTGTCGACGGTGAGCAAGTTCCACCAGGCTGCCACGATGCATTCCGCGTCGGTCTCGAGATTCGTCCGGCGAGCCACTAAATCGAGATTGGGCATGTTCGAGCCGTGGCCGTTCAGCAGGAGAATTTTTTTGAAGCCGTGATACGCGAGCGATTTCGTAATATCCAGGACGTGATCGATGAAATGCTCGAAGTGATTGTTGATCGTGCCCGGGAAATCCATGACATGGCCGGTGTAGCCGTAGCAAACCGTGGGGAGGACAAGCAGCTTGTCAGGAGCCTCGCGCCCCGCTCCGCGCGCAATGCCTGTCGGGCAAATGATGTCGACATCGAGCGGAAGATGGGGCCCGTGCTGTTCGACCGCACCGCAGGGAACGATGCAGACTTTGCGGAGGCCAATGGCGTCGTTGATCTCAGGCCAGGTTAACTTCTCATAGCGGAATTCGGTGGCAGCGCGGCTCATGCGGGTGATACTGGCGTTTCAGCGCCCGGATTTGAAATGGAAATTTTGCGCACCGACCAGTGCGGCAATCTTCATTTGGCGGAGCGCGGCTGTGCGGGGCGCCAGCGTCTTCAGGCATTCGCAAGTCTTGGATGTGCGGGGATTGCTGCGGCTGGTTTGGAGAACACAGCCGGGCTCAACGCATCATGAGAATTGCCGAATTGCCGCGCCGGGCAGTCGCCGCGGTTCACATCTCCAAAATGGCGGCGATTGTCTCCAACGCGTTTCCTTCCAGACGATTGTTCACATAAATGAACGTCTTGCGTTCGCCCCCCGAGGCAAGCCCCTCCTGAATTAACGCCGCCGCCGCCGCTCGAGCTTCGGCGTTCGGTTCCTTGAGGGTGTGGTACGGCTGGAACAGATCGACCGCCTCCTGATATTTCCGGCCCGGCTTCAGCAGGAAACGCGCGGCGCAGAGGTTCGAACAGGTGCGGGAACCCGCGCAGCCCAATTGTTCGATCACCGCCGGCATTTCCCCCCAGGAATTAAACGTGTGCGCGACGCCGTGGCGGTTGAGCACCTCGAAATAACTCGGGTGCAGAAAATGTTTGTTGCGGATCTCGACCGCATACGGCCAGTCTTTTGGGAGCTTGCTCAAAAAGAGGTCGAGGTCAGAGGCGAATGCGCGGCCGAGCCGGTAATCACTCGGATAAAATTTCGAAAATTCAAAAATCAAAACCCCCAACTTGTCACGGAACAGTTCGCAGGGGCCGAGAAAATTCGAAATGAAAAGATCCGCATTCAGGAAGTTTGCATTGGCTGTTCCGGCGCGCACCCCGAACCGAGGCAGATTAGGGAAATTTTTCAGCGTGATGTCATCCGTAACCTTGAACGCAAACTTGAAATCCGGGGGCGTCTGGCTGCAGAGCTCCTCGAGACAATGCCGCTCAGGAAATTTGTAGTAAGCTGCGTCGACGCAGACGGTCTTAAAAACCTCCGCATACTCCGCCAGGCAATTCCGGTTGAACCGCGCCTCTGCGAACTTGCGGCGGGCCTGATATCTTTCGCGATCGTAGAGCAGCCCGCACCAGCCGGCGTACTTCCAGGATGAGGTTCCGACGAAAACTCCTTGCCCAGCGAGGGTCGCGAGCGCGGCTTTCATCTGCTCTCGATCGAATGGCATTCCGAAGGATCAGAAACTTAAGAGTGGACTGGACCTTTGACAAGTTCTCTGGGGGGCCTTGGAGACTGCCCGGCATTTTCAGGGACGCTCGCAATCGTTTCGACGATGCCGGGACGCAAACTGCCGCTTGCGACGACGATGCTTGCTCGTGTATTTTGTCCGCCTGTCGCATTGCCGGTGTGGCGAAATGGCAGACGCACAGGACTTAAAATCCTGGGCCAGTCAAATGGCGTGCCGGTTCGAGTCCGGCCACCGGCACCAAATCTTCATTCTGTTCAATAAAACCAAGGGTTTCGCCAGCTTTCGTGAAGGCTCCAAGGATGCAAATTGTATGCACTCCGTATGTTTGGGCCTTGAGAACGCAGAGCGGTTCATTGTCGTGCAATCCCGGAAAGAACGAAATGAAAACCGCCGACAAAAAATCTCCTCAACCCTCAATCCTCAATGGCAACCACGTCACGAAACCACCCGGAACCGCACGCGAACAGTTGGAGCGTTTCGGCCTGGACAAGATCATTCTGGCGAATAACCGCGGGCACGCTCACGGCCTTGGCTTTGACGCGGACGAAGGAAACCTGTTCGAGCTTCGCGACGGCCTGACGCCGCGCCACGTCACGATGGCCGAAGGTCTGAAAATCCTTTCAGACTGTCTCGCGAACTTCAGGGACGACAATTGGGACGCGGATTGGGATCCGGAAGAGCTCGAAAAATTCCTTGGCTGCGTCCAGGTCGTCATGGGGAATCACGTGATCGGAGACGAGATTGGCCGCGCACCCGAGACCGCCGACAAAAAATCACTGAAATCATTCCGGGTTTCTCACGCCACACAAAAACTCCTCCGGGAAGCGAAGCGACTCACCGGCTTATCGGAAGATGCGCTGGTGGAGGAGTGCTTAACGCGCGGTTTGGTGAAAATTAAATAAGGCGGATCGTCGGTTGAATCCCAAACTTTCAAGCAATATGAGAAACGAACCAGACGGTGAAAATGTGATTCTTCCCGGTGTGGAACAATCTCCTACCCGTGATGACGATCAATTGAATCAAAAACCCTCTTACTATCAACTGTTCCGAGCGTTCGTCACGCCCGCAAAACGGAAGCGTCGGCGTTGGTTGCCGGAAGGGTGCGAGCCGATCGTCTTTTTCAGTCGCGCGAATGACGTTTCGAAAGTCCAAACCCGAAAAGGGAAGCTGATTTGGGAGGAGTGACAGTGTAGCCAGACCATCAGCCCCGGGCGAGTGCTCGGGGCTTTTTGTTTTGTGGAACGCTCAGAATTGGCTCAGGACGCGTTTTGATTCAACGGCCGCTGTGCTCGGACGTTCCTTTCGATGTTCGCGCGGCCTTGCCTTGGCTGGATCGAATCCGTGGTTACCCGGTGTTACCACGGGACCGCGTTCGGGCGGTAACGTCATGTTACCACCTGAAAAACAAAGTTACCGGTGGTTACTTTGTTTCCGACGCTCCCACCCTCATTTCTGGCGGTGCCGTGCTGTTACCGCCAGAAGCCGAACGCAAAATGGGCCAGATGCTCAAAGAGACGGAGAGAGCGAAGGGGGTTCGGCTCGACGGTGGAACGAAGGGAAAAACCGGCGGTAACGTGGTGTTACCACCGGAAACACAACCCACGCTTGCGGCTCTCGGTCTGACGAAGCGCGAATCCGCCGAAGCGCAAAGACTGGCCGAGTTGCCACGCGGTAACCACACAGAACCGCGTGACTCAGGGAAACGGAACGGAACAAGGGAGCAAAGCCAGGCAAGACCGGTAACAAGGCGTTACCACTCTTGGACGAAGATACTCAACCCACCATCACAGTTGATAGTATTGATACTGCCAGCTTGGCGAAGTCGTGAGCCACCATTCTTGGGTGATTTGGCTGCGGTTGAAAGCCGCCTTGGTCAGCGTGGGAGATTTCTTAAACCAACCGGAGATGTAACCAGCGGGAGTGTCCGGCAGCGGAATTTGGTCGAGCGCGAACAGCGTCTCGACCGGAATAACCTCGGTCGCCAGGATCTGCGCCGGCGTCCAGATCTTGCCAACGCCGGCGTAACCGATCTTCACCGTGTAAGCACTGCTGACGGTCTGTGTCTTGCGCAGGACATACTGCGAAACTAAATCGCCCACGTCGCCGCGCAGCTTCGTTTCGTAAAAGGTCTGTTTGAAACTGCCAGGCGGGAATTGCACCGCCTCGGAGTCGGCAAGCTTGCGATCGATGTCCTGAAGGTCACTCGTTGAGAGTCCGTGCGCACTGACGTTTGGATTGAGATCAATGCTCCGCTCGATATCATTCCCAAGCAGTTCCCACACGTTAACCGGCGTTTCGCTCTGCTCGATCGTGCCGCGGTAAGCCGCGAGTTCCGCCATTGGGTCGCCCGGTTGCGCGTCGAGTGTGATCCGGTCGTAATAGTTCGACGCTTTGAGCGGCGCCAGAAGGTTCAACAGGTAATTGTAAACGCCGAACCACCTGTCCACGCGCGACCATGTTCCGTTTGTCCGATCGTAAACGTAATCGGAGTTGTGCGGCTGGTATGGCAGCCCCTTGATCGTTAAACCTTCGACGCTCATGGGACGCCACTAAGAGCCGAGAATTCGGCGGAGGAGTTCGAGGTTTTTTTCGGTATCGATCAACAACTGATCCGGGTTGCGCCGATAAAGACCGGTCACAGCGCGATTGTAAAGGTCTTGGGCGAAATGAATGATTTCCGAGCGCCGCTGCGGTGTGATTGAAATGCTGTATTCGAAGCTGTTGTCTGGTTTTTTGGTGGTGGTGCTCATTTTCGTTTCTTTCTCGGTTTCCAGAGCCCGAGCCGCTTTTCTTCCGCGACCATCAGGCGTTCGAGCCAGGCTGGAGTTGGGTTGGCAGGGCGTTTCATTCATTCAGAAAAAAAACGGCCGCCCGGAAAGTTTCAAACCGAGCGGCCTTGTGCCGAGGTTGATTAGAAAATCTCGCGGCCCGGCAAACGCCGGCGCGAACATGCCTCTCCTCGGCAAAGTGTTTCACGAGTGGCTCAGGATAAATTCGAGGGTCGAGCGTAACTGTTTTCGCCCATTGTCCGGCTGATCTCGGAATGTGGTAAGCAACGCGTTCGCACGATTCAGTTCCGCGTCAATTTTCGCTGTGACTGGCGATACGGTTTCGGAGTGGTCGAGCCCGAAGCTTTGGGCCGTCTTACGATCTGCCGCCGCGAGTTCGTCGCGTGATTCTTCCAAGCGCTCGATCAATTCCTGAAGCGCCGCCTCAACTGCGGGTCTGGTCCGTTGCCAGCGCTGTTCCTCGATCGCGGGTGAAACGACTCTCGAACATTCACCGAATAACTCGAACTGGTGAAGCTTCGACCCGGCTGCCAGCACGTCATCGACGGCGGCATCAGACGGAGCTTTGGCGAGCGCATCGAGTTTCAATTGGAACTGCCGGCGAACTTCTGCCGCGCGAGTCGTGAGGCTCAGGGCCCATGTGTCGTCGGTTTCATTTTTCCTGATGACGTCGCGCAGGGCTTTGAGTGCAGGAGCTGTTTTGGAACCAAAGATTTTGAACACAGGTTTTTAGAGGTTTGGGTTTTTCGGAAGACTTATGATGTGAACACGGCCGGCCGCTTCCGCTCTGGCGAACGCCGAGTAACTTTCCCACGTTGAAAACTCGGCCTGGAGATTTGGGCTGCTGAGCCACTCACCTTGATATGGATCTTCACCACGACGGCCGGCAACAGCCGCGCGGAGTTTGCTCGTCGCGCTTTGCGGTGCTGGAACGATGCCGCGAGGACTCCGGGAAACAAATTCAACACGGTTCGCCGCGATCGCTCTGCTGTAGGCTGAGTAGCTTTCCCAAGTCTGAAATTCGGCCTGGAGATTTTCGCTGGCTTCCCATTCGCGCTTCCATTGGCCACCGCCGTTGTTGGTGCTGCCGCCGGCGCTGTTCGCGCTACCATGCTGCGGGCTGGCGCTTGCCGCCGCCGCTGCGGCTTTGAGGTCGGCCTTCATGGCGGGTAAGGCGAATTCGCCCGGCGATTGCAATTTTTCGGAAGCGCCACCGGATTCAAGAAACGATTTGAACGACGCGACCGCATTCGGCGACAGATTTTCGGCCGGGTCTAACTGCGCGATCGTAAGCCGAAAAATTCCTGCGGAAGGTGCGTCTTCCCTCTGTAAAATCGAGAGAATTTTCAATCTCGCAGCCGCGCCAAGACCGAATTTCTCGCCGTCGGAGAGAAGTTTTTCGAGAACGGGATTCATCGTAAAGCCTCCAAAACTTCCGCGAGTTCTTTCACGCGCTCGGCTTTAAAAATGGGTTTCGAGCCATTGAGGAGAGCGTCTGGCGAGATGACACCGTCTCGCACTGCGCGAGCAATGAAAGACGCTGAGCGTTTGATTTCGATCGAGAGTCCGAATTGACTGAGAAACCGTGCTTTTTGGTTCATAAGCTGGGCTCATTCTTTCATTAGGTGCGCTAATGCGCAAGAGAATTTTTTTATTCGCCGCGGATTTCTTTCTTACAATTCGGACATTCAACCGTCCCCCACTTGTGGCCGGCCATTTCCGCCAAGGCGCCGCGCAGGTGCTTGCCGACGATTTCTTGCAGGCTCTGCACCTTCGGCTCGTCCAGCGCCAGGCGCATCGCCGCTTCCATTCCAATCGTTTTTTCCGTCGCCAACAGTTTCGATTTCAATGCCAGCGCCATGCGGACGAATGAACGCCGCACGTCGTCAACGGGAATAACCATCTGGTCGAGCAGATCGGCATCGTGTCGAAAAATTCTGAGCTTCTGACGCAGAATCGCCAGCTTCACTCGGTCGAAATCGCTGCCCGCCGCCGCTTCAATCGCGGCCGCATTTTTCGGATCGACGAGCCAGGTTCTCACATCGGCAAGCCGAACCCGGCCGTTGACGAATCCGGCGCAGCCCGCAGCTTTCGCGGCCTGCAACACACGGACGTTCACGCCGAGCTTCGCCGCGGCGCTCGCCATCGAATCAGCGGTTTCGGATTGTTGCGGCGCTCGCTTCCGTTGTCGTTTCGGTTTGGTTTGTTTCGATTTGATTGCTCTGGATTTTTTCATGGAAAATCAACTTTCTGCGCGCGTTTTTGCATTTTTTGGCGGGTCATAAATGCGAGAAGGCCGCATGGAACCTGCTCGACAATTCCTTACCGGAAAAAGATTCCTTACCGGGTGGGTAGTGGCGGTCGCGCTCGCGCATCACGCTGCCTCGCTTTCGTGCGCCGCTTGGCCGCTGTGAGGCGTTCCGGCGTCGGCCTGGGTGCTGGCGCCTTTTCGACCAGCTTGGCGTTCTCTTGACGACGCTTTTCCCGGTTCGCTTCCCGTTTTTTCCGCCTGACTTGGGTTCTGGTTTGTGTACCGGCCTTGATCTTCTCGAAGTCTCCGGCCGGCATCTCGGCGAGCAATTGCGCTTCGGCGGATTCGCGGAACGATAGGCCAAGCTCCTTTAGAGTTGGAGTGGACTTACCTGGTAGTAGTCCACTTTTCCCGATACCTCTTGAGCCATGCTGCAATTCGGTTTCTTTGAGCATCTGGCCAATGCTCAAATGCCGTCGGCGAAGGTTCACGCCGATAATGAACGCAACTGGACTTTCTCCCGTGTATTCCGTGAAGGTGGGTTTTACGCCAGCCAGTTCGCACGCTGCCAAACGGTTTCTGCCGTCCAACACAACCCCGTTCTGCATAACGATCGGTTGCTGTAATCCGTTGCGCTGAATGTCATCTGCCAGTTCGCGCAGTTCTTCTTTCGGCAGCATCGGAAAAAGCATTGCAACGGGGTTTACGATCAGGTCGGTCATAAGTCTAAAATCCTTTCTGAAAATCATTCACTGTGCCCGTCCTTTGGGTGCTGCGCTCTCGAACCGCGTGATGGGTTTCAGAAACATCACGCGCATCGATCCGGTCGGGCCGCTCCGCTGCTTGGCTACGATGAAGCGAGCTTCAATGTTGGTTGCCTGCTCATCGTGCGGTTCGTGATGGATGAAGAGAACAACGTCCGCGTCCTGCTCGATTGATCCCGAGTCGCGCAGATCCGACAGTCGAGGTTGCCGGCCTTTGTCCTTTTCGAGATCGCGATTGAGCTGTGAAAGCGCGATGACTGGAATTCGCAATTCTTTCGCCAGGCTTTTCAATCCTGCGCTGATGTCGGACACAACGTCGTTCCGGCTGCGCTGGGTCCGCTCGCCGACGATCAACCCGATGTAATCAACGACGAGAATCTTGATGTCATGTTGCAGTGCCATGCGCCGTGCTCGCGCTCGAATCTGCGCAATCGTCAATCCCCCTCGATCGCAGATGTGAAGTGGGCTTTTAGCTATGGCCGCCGAGACGGAAGCCATCAACTGCATTTGCTCCTGCGTCATTTGACCGCTTTGAGCGATGTTAGACGGAACACGCGCGCGAGCGCACTGCATCCGGAAAATCAACTCTTGTCCTTCCATTTCCAGCGACAAAACGCCGGTGGAAATTCGGCAGTCGACGGCGATACGCTCAGCGATGTTCATCGCGAGCGATGTCTTGCCCACGCCCGGCCGTGCGGCAACGATGATCAGTTGGCCGGGCCTGAAACCTGAAAGCATTCTGTCCAGATCGACGAAGCCAGATGGGAGTCCGCGAAGTTTGCCGCGGTTCGCAAGCGCGTCCTCCATTTGGGCCACAGACGCGAGAACCAAATCCTTCACTGGCCTGTCCGCCGAGGTGGTCTCGCGGCGCAAGGCGAACAATTGCTTTTCGGCAATCTCCTGTGACTCCGCGGCCGACGACGCACCATCATATCCGCGTTGAACCATCTCAGCGCCGATCCGGATTTGCTCGCGCTTCAAAAAAAGCTTTTCCAAGTCTTCGAGATACGCCGGAAGGTTGTGTTCACTGGACGGAGCGTCGGGCAGCTTTTGGATGTACTCGAGCCCGCCAATGGCTTCGAGTTGCGAAGTGGCCTTCGCGCGTTCGTGGACCGTTACAACGTCCACGCCTTTTCCCGCGTCTACCATTTCGGAGATCAACGCGAACAATGTTTGGTGCCGGAGGTCGTAAAAGTATTTCCGCGCGTCCCGAGCCTGGCTGATGAATTCCGCTACTGCTTTCTTGGGAGAAAGTAAAAGGCACCCAATGACGGCGGCTTCGATTAATTCGCTGTTCGGAGGTAGTCGGTCACTCATTGTAAATTCGCTCCTTGACGCTCTGAACAAGTCCGGGGCTGATCCTGTTCGGGGATGGCTTGCTTCTTTCTTCTCCTTCTTCCTGTACTGTAATTACTGCGACAGCAGCTGTCGTAAGGGTTGCGTCATTAAGTCGTGAGCCCTTACGCCATAGATTCACTAGATGATAGTGATTTTCGTCGTTCGCCTTTTTCCCGGGAAGCTTCCGCGGGGTGACAATCACGAAGCCAAGCCGGACCAAATCCGAAAGCCGTCGCTCGACCGTTCGCCGTGAAAGTCCAGCGCGTGAGGCAATGAACGCGATTGATTTTTCGAAGGAATCACTTTTGGCGTCGCTGGCAATCCAGCTCAGCGCGACATAGACGGCAATGCCGCTTGCGACGTTCCCGTGGTCCAGACCTTCAATGATGCCCTTCAAAGCGTCTTTCGCTTGCCAGCAATACTCGGCGCCGGATGGTTCCCAAATCATCGCCGCCGCCTTTCCAATCGATCGACAAACCTGGCAGTCAGCCAGTGCGGTCCGTGTCGCTCGATTTCGTCTAAGACCAAGGGGTGATATGGTCCGGGAAACCAGTCGCGCCGCCGGCCGTTGCGCCACGCGAGCGCACGTATGCGGTGCAGTTGCGGCGTCAAGCCCAGCGAATCGGTTGACTCCTCAGGAGTGGTCGGGTAAGCTTCGGTCGTCATCAATTTCTTCCCGGGCGCTTTTCGGAGCGCCCTTTTTCGTTTGCTGGATCGCCTTCTCGATCCGCTTCTCGATCTGGTCTGCGCTGAAATGTTCCAGCGGTTCACCGTCGACAAATTCCGACGGAACCTTGCGCCGTGAAGTTCGTGGTGGGCCAGTCTCGGGTCGTGGCTGGCGGAGAGCGGCGAGCGAGCGGCGAATGCGTTTCACGCGGCCTTGACTTGAGGTTTAGCGCGAATGAAGACGGCGAGTTCCGCCTTTGAAAAGAAAACAGCTTTGCCTTTGCGGTAGAGCGGCAGGCCGTTTCGAGCGTATTGCCGAATCGTGTTTGAACACAGATCGACGGCCGGCTTGCTCTTGGTGAGTCTAACTAGGTCAAATGATTCACTAGCATTCATGCGCCTCAGGGTGAGGCGTTGAACACTGAACCGTCATTCCCTAGTTGGGGGTGCCAAGTAGGGAATCAGGTTGGCGCGGCTATTGCTTTGAGCGCCTCGCGAATTTCCTGCCATGGTTTTTTCCCGAGGGACGCTAAACCCGGGTGATTGATCGGATAAACTTCGAGGATCGCCCTCTTACCAACGTCCGCCCACGACCGCGAAGATGCCTTCGAGAGTTCCGGAAGTGCGGCCGCTTCTGAAACCCATTCGGGCATTGCGCGAACTTTGTCGCGCATTGCCGCTTGAGTTAACAACTTTTTCCAAAGAGGGAAATAACACTTCGCCTCCCGAATCGTTGAAATAACATCGAGCGCCCATGATGTTGCTTTAGACTCTCGCGTCCATCGCGTTTTCCGGTTAGAAGAAATTACCGATTTCGCCCCCAGTTGGATTTTACTCACAAACTCTGAAATCGCTTTCAAGCTTTCCGGGTTAGGGCTGAAAGCTACCGGCCATTGCGGGGTTGTCTCAGCGATTGGCTTTACAAGAGCCGGACGCTTTTCACCCAGTATCCACAGCTCCTCAGCCACGGCCTTGCCGTCCGCAAGCAAACACTCGATGGCTGTCGCATCTCCCTGAAATGCTCGGTATGCCAACTCGGCAATAGCTTCGAGGATGTCTATAGAAATATCTGTGGACTCCATTTTGCGAAACCTACTTCCGGGATTTCGTGTCGCCTCAACCGAAACGGCGGTTGCCCGGCGGAAGTAAATGTTTTCAAAAAGCTTCATTTTTCCATCTCCGGCATTTTCTCAATCGCCTTGGTCAAAACATCGATCGGCAAATGCGTATACAAATCGCTGATCGCGTCGGTGGTATGGCCGGCCAGTTCCTTAGCAACGGCCTGAGAGCCGCCAGTTGCTTTGATTAGCGTGACGAAGGTATGGCGCAAGCAATGGAAACCGAGCCCGGCCGTGCGCGGTGCACCGCGGCCTTTTCCGCTCGATTCCTTTTTCCGATCGCGCGGTTTAACGAGCCCGGCCCTGCCGAGCAGTTCATTGAATTCTTGCGAGAATGAGCTTGGGCCGGCCGTGAGATATCGCTCGGCCTGTTCAGGCCAGAAAAAATCAGTTGGCTTGCCCGGGGGAAAGCTGGCGAGTAAATCGCGCAGCGGTTTCTTCATTGGAATGACAACTCGCTTTTGTGTCTTCCGCGAGGTCAGCCGAATAACGTTTTCCCATACGTCAACGCTTTCGCGGCGCAGCGTGATCAAATCGCCCATGCGTTGGCCCGTGTAAAAACCGGCCCGAATCATGAAGCGCCAGAATTCATCGGCCAGCTTGTGAAGGTCGCGCAATTCCTCGAGAGTGAACGGCCGTTTTCTGGTTTCGCTCATTCCCTGGCCTTTGCCGCGGGATTTGCGATTGGCTGAGGGAACGGGGTTGTGCTGGATTTTGCCTTCCTCTTGGGCCTGGAGAAAGATTGAGCGCAGAATACGGCGGAAGCCCGCGACCGTGGCGCCGGAGAGTTTTAATCGCTTCTCGGAGAGAAAATCTCGAACCTGATCGGGAGTCACATCCGGAACGAGCAGGCCCGTTTCCTTGGCGCGCGTGTGAGCGAGGAATTCGCGGACAACCTGCTTGTATTTATTCACGCTCGCCGGCATGACGAACGATTCCGCCTCTTTGAGCCACGCGGAGAGATAATCTTCCAGACTGATTTTTGGAATGGCCTTTCCGGTGAGCAGGGCAAAGAATTCGTCGGTGAGCGTGCCCGTTTTTTTGGCGATGCTCATCGCGTCGATCCGCTGTTTTTCCAGTTCCGCTTTTTCGCGCTCCGTGTGGCCCGTCGAGCGGAGATACTGCTTGCCGCCATGCCGCCAGCCGAGCCACCAAACGCCGCCTCGTTTATAAAGCCACGCCACGAATCCGAGCTTGACAATGTATGCAACTGTATGCAAGAACTATCGCTCATAGGGATTCATGACAGTGAAAACAGGCCGAAAATCGCGGTTTTTGAACTTCAGTGAACGCTTGGAAGGCCGTGCCGGTTCGAGTCCGGCCACCGGCACCAAATCCAAGCTGCTGGCCGACCATGAACAATTGAGACAGCACCCAAATGTCTCGTGAACTCTCGCTTGCGCGGACGTTCCTCCGGTGTGACCGTTAATATCAGGTTGGGCTTCAGCCCGTCCGAACAAAGGAGTGGCACATGGCCATATTTGTTTCAGACCGTGCTCTCACGAACGTGCGGCAATCCGCGCAAGCACTCACCGGCGCCAGGGAGGACTACGATCCTTTAATCGAATTGATTGGCGATGCGCGTTACGTATTGCTCGGGGAGGCCACGCACGGAACCCACGAATTCTACAAGGCGCGTGCGGACATCACGAAGCGGCTGGTGGCGGAAAAGAATTTCACGGTGGTGGCGTGGGAAGCGGATTGGCCCGACGCGCTACGAGTGAACCGTTACATTCGTCGGGAGGGCAGCGACGCTGCTGCTGAAGAATCGTTGCGTGGATTTCAACGCTTCCCGACCTGGATGTGGCGCAACGCGGATATTCTCGACCTCGTGGGCTGGCTGAGGAATTACAATGCGCAGTTGGCTGGTGTGACTCCGAAAGTTGGCATTTACGGCCTCGATCTTTACAGCCTGTACACATCGATGGACGCGGTGATCAGATACCTGGATAGGATCGATCCTGAAGCGGCAAAGGAAGCTCGTGAACGCTACTCATGTTTCGAACATTTCGGTGATGATCCACAAGCCTACCGGCCTGACCGCGAGCCAGCATCATTCGTTGTCGTGCGAGGATGAAGTCGTGCGGCAGCTTGCCCAATTGCGGCGGCACGCGGCGGATTTCCTAACCCGTGATGGAAGGATTGCTGCAGATGAATTGTTCTTTGCCTGGTTGGCATTGCCTCACTCGGTGACTTTGCGGTGCGCTCCAAAGATGAACACCTGACCGAAGCGCTTTTGGAATGTGTGAGCCAGCCTGGGTAGCCAGCAAAGAACCGTATCTCAACTGCCGATTCGGCTCGCCATCGGAACGCAGCGTTTACGCTGCAGCCAAGGCGTTGCACCGTCCAGTTGCATTGCCCACTCTGCAGCCTGAAGGCCGCGTTCCTGGTGCTGAGTCGAGAGGAAGCGGCTACGAACCACACTGAGCGCTCTCCCTGACAGCGATAGAAGACTTGACCGCGCCGGTGTTTAAAAACACCCGCCCCTCCTTGGTTAGCGGGTCAGCGTTGAATAGGAAGTGCTAGGCGACAGGTTGAATACTAAAATCATCGGTTGTGCGGAATCAGGGCTGAGCCTGAATGTTATCTGAAGGATTCCACGCGCAACCGCCCGCAGCAGCTCAGTGCGTTCCAGGCCGTTGACAGATGTAACGGACGGCATTACAGTCCGTGGACATTATGCGAACCAGCTGTCGCTTTGCCATGGCGGTGCATGTGCTCGCTGTTCTCGGCTATAACGAAGGCGACCGTGTGACCTCGCTTTCGCTGGCTCGCAGCGTCAACACCAATCCAGTCATCATTCGCCGCCTCTTGCTCACGCTGCAGCGCGCTAAACTGGTGGAGACTTGCAAAGGCGCAAGAGCTGGCTCTCGCCTCAGTCGCTCACCGCGCCGCATCAATCTTGCCGAGATCTATCGGTCGGTCGAAGGAAATGAGGCGTTCACTGCTCCGTCCCGCAGGCCCAACGCGGCCTGTCCGGTGGGCGGTTGCATTCGAGCTGCGCTTGAGAAGGTTTTTGTGTCAGCTCAGAACGCGCTGGAACAGGACTTGGCCAGGACAACCTTGGCCGAATTGATTGAGACGGTGAAGGCCACGGGAGCATGCGGAGGTAAGTCAGCGAGTTGACGTTCTCTTTTTTTCTGCAAAAGTGTAATCGTTATTATTACATCAAATTTGAAACACAAACCGAATATGAATCTGAATCAGACAAAGAAACGGACCGCGAAAGCCAGGGGTGCAGCTGCATTCCGCAGCGCGTGGGCGCGATCCTGTCAAAAGGTCCTCGGCCAAATCAGGAAGGTCAAAGAGGCCATTTTCGCAGAAGCCCGCCATGCGTTCGAAACTGATGAACGCCTGCTCCGGCTCGCGCTCAACGAGGCCGAAGCGTTGGCTTGGCAAACTTCATATCCGCACCTTCTTTTTCCCGTTCTCGCGACGGAAAAGATCCGAGCAACCGCGGATTGGAACGACCGCCAGCAATCGGTTCGACGGAGCAGCCCGAAATTCGTTTACGCGGCGGAATGTGGCGTTAGCTGAGAAACCGCTGTTCTTGCCTCACTTCTGCTCGGTGCTAGTTGGCCGAGCGTCTTGTCCCGGCGGACGCGTGAGCTTTGAAACCAACCAATTAAATTTCCACCTGCATCCCCAATTCAACGACTCGATTTGGGGGCAGCTTGAAAAAGCGAGCCGCACCGAGCGCGTTGCGTGACATCATCGCAAATAATCGCTCGCGCCAAATCATCATCCCCCTCTCTGATGAAGGAATGATCGTTTCTTGGCTGACGAAGTAGCTGAGTTCGTCCGTGTTAAGTCCAAGCCCTTTGCTCGCGCAACGTCTCAGGAGATTTGGAACATCCGCTTCCTCCATGTAACCGAAGTGGCCGACGACGCGGTGAAATCCGCTGGCGAGAGGTTCGACTTCGATGCGATTGTCATCCTCCACGTAGGCGCGGTCGTGGGCATTGATTGTCAGGATCACGACGCGTTCGTGAAGAACTTTGTTGTGTTTGAGATTGTGCAAAAGCGACAGGGGCAAGACGCCAGTTCTGCCCGAAAGATAAACCGCCGTTCCCTTGACTCGATGGGGAGGATTGACCGCGATGTCGTCAAGAAAAGCTGATAGCGGCAAGGTGGAGGCTTGGAGCCGGATGGCCAAGATCCGCCGCCCTGTTTTCCAAGTCGTTAGGAGCGTGAAAAAAATCGTCCCAATGGCCAATGGGAACCAGCCGCCGTGGGCAATCTTCAAGGCATTTGCGCCGAAAAACGCAATTTCAATCAAAAAGAAAGGCAGACAGACGAAAAAGGCTTTCGCGCGGCCCCAACCGAAAATGTTTCTGACTGCGAAATCGAATAAGAGCGTCGTTATCATCATCGTCATCGTGACCGCAATTCCGTAGGCCGCGGCAAGGTTGCTCGAGTTTTTGAAGCCAATAACCAAACCGATGCAAGCAACCATCAGCAACCAGTTGACTTGAGCAATGTAAATTTGGCCGCGCTCCACGTGCGAGGTGTGTTCGATTTTGAGACGGGGCAAATAGCCAAGCTGAACCGCCTGCATCGTCAGTGAGAATGCGCCAGAGATTAGGGCTTGAGATGCAATAATTGCAGCCATTGTGGCGAGCGCGACAAGCGGATATAACGCCCAAGTGGGAGCCAACCGGTAAAACGGATTGTGCGCCGCAGAGGGATTTTCCAGCAACAAGGCCCCTTGGCCAAAATAGTTAAGGACCAGCGCAGGAAGTGCCACCAAAAACCAGGCCAGACGGATCGGACGCCTTCCGAAGTGCCCCATATCAGCGTAGAGCGCCTCCGCGCCGGTGACGCAGAGAAAAACTGCGCCCAAAACAACAAAGCCGCTCCAGCCGTTGTCTGCAAAGAAACGCCACCCATAATAAGGGTTGATCGCATTCAAAACTCTTGGCTGCGCAACGATGCCTTTGATTCCCAGGAGGGCCAGCGCGAGGAACCACAGAAACGTCACGCGTCCGAAAACGTTGCCAAGCGCGCCTGTTCCAAATCTTTGGACAGAAAACAGGATGAGGAAAATCCCGACTGTAATAGGAACGATATATGGTTCAAAAAGCGGCGTCGCGACTGTCAATCCCTCGATCGCGCCAAGCACGGAAATCGCGGGAGTAATCATACCGTCACCGTAAAGAAGGGCAGTTCCAAATAGGCCGAGAGCCACCATTGCTTTTGCCAGTCTGTCGAAGTTGCCGGAATCGCGTTCGCGGAAGGCCAGCGCCATCAATGAGAGGATTCCACCCTCTCCTTTGTTATCGGCGCGTAAAACGAGGCCAAGATATTTCAGCGATACAATGGAAATCAACGACCAGAGAATCAGCGACAGGACCCCGAGGACATTCCCAGCCGTCACAACCATGCCGTGTGCGCCATGAAAGCATTCGCGAAGAGTATATAACGGGCTTGTTCCAATGTCGCCATACACGACACCAAGCGCTCCTATCGTTAGTCCGATCACCCGATTTTTTCCCGCCGCATCCGATTCGTTGCGCATGTTTTGCGTGTTTAAAGAATCTCCGCCGCTCCGTTTGACCACATTGCTGCTGCTGCCTGCGGGAGGAGGCCTTTCCCCAAGAGCAGATCACAGCCGTGCTTGAAAGATCGACGCAAAGCCAGATGGCCGAGACCGCTCTGAAAAATTGGGGCCAAAGTCATGACAATCTCCGATGGCTCGCGCCGCGTGCAGACACGCGCAGCCGCAAACCATTAACTTAGGCAGACCGCTGGACTGCTACTTGGCGGACCTGGAGGATCACCCTTCCAGATGCCGACGAGGTTAGCTGACGGGCTCGGTCCTGAAAGTGACCTCGACAACGATTCGCGTCGCCGTTCGCCCCATCCTCAAATGATCTCGAGGAGTTGGTTCCCCCGCGCTGACTTGCAGGAGGGCAAGACAGCTTAGGCTGCTGATCGATTGTTCTATGCGAATTGCGCAATGTCAATGCGAGAACTTCCAGTCAATGAATCACGGCATTCATAGTCATTCCCTTCCTTTATTCCTTCTCTTGGGGCGCGCTTGATTTATCACAGAAGCGATGGCGTTATAACTATAAATATCAAGCCAACCCACTTCCTCGCGCCCGGTTGAGGAACAATCACCTAATAATCAGTCGAAGAGAGCTATCGTAGATTTCCAAGTGTGGCGTGGGCAAGCGCTCGGGCCTAGTGTCTTTGTTTATGGAGGCGGCGCTGGGGAGAAAGGATTGCTCGCATTCGAGACAGCTTCTGGCGACCTCCGCTGGTCCCTTCCTTGCCCCGTGAACTCGTATGGTTCGGCGCACGGATGGTAGCTAATGACGTCAGTGTAGGGCGGTGTATTCTGATGCGCTGAACTCCTCCCTGGCATCAGTTGCCGGAGGCCGACGCGATTTGATCGAGCAACGCGGCCGGATTGGAATGGTGGGCCCAACAGGATTTGAACCTGTGACCAAGCGATTATGAGTCTTTGGCTTGACTCTTTCACAACTCTGCGCAACTCTTCTGAACCTTCATGAAAATCAATGGAATCCCAAGTAAATCCGGCCTCGATCGCATTCTGACTTGTGAAGAGGTTTCAACTGTTCAGAAAGGCCAAAACCGGACAGAAACCGGACAGAAGGTTTCGGGGCAGCTTTCAAAAACCAACGTTTCTCATTGGACTTCCAAGCTGCGGAAGCGGTCCTACCTGGCCAACGGCGAGAGGATTGAAATTCCGAACTGGCAGGTGCGTCTTTTCCATTCTGCGAGGGAGGACTGGTTCAACCTTGGCACCCCGAACAAGGCGGCTGCAGCGGCCAAGGCGCGCGAAATTTACTTGTTTCTGCAACACTCTGGATGGGACGCGACACTTGCGAAATACAAACCGAAAGTCGCCCCGAAAAGCACGCTCACGATCGACGACTTCGAAGAGGTGTACCGCAGCGCCATTAAACGTGTGGAGTATCCGCCGGCGCCGATGACGGCGGAGCGATACTTAAAGGATTTCAAAATCCTGTGCCGGGCGGTGAATGTCCGCAAGATTGCAGAGTTGACACCTGAAAAGGTGCGAGAATTTACCGGGAAGTACAGGGAGCAGGCACACGGCCAATCCCGGGACGTGGAAAGCGCGAAGATTTCTTGCAATGCGATTTTGCGAAATGCCGGCGCGCTATTTTCTAAGCAGATGGTTGCCGAATATTCGAGCCTGGGGCTCACGGTCGCGAATCCGTTTTTGGGCCAGAAACTGCGCAGGGTCAAAATCCGCGCTTACGCCCCTCTGAATCGCGAGTTGCTGAAGACGATTTGCGTGAATGCAGCGAAACTTCGGGATGGCGATCCGGATGCCCAGCCACCAACGAAGACCGAAGCACAAGCTGGTGATAGCCGCACCCGGTGGACCGACCCAGACTTTCGAAAGCCGCATCCTGAAGCGTACACGCTGTTCCTCCTGGAGTTCGGCCTCGGCCTGCGACGAAACGAAGCCGACAAAGCGCAAAGGGATTGGCTCGCGGTCGATACGGCCAGCGGCCAAGCTTTCCTGACCGTGAAACAAACACCCTTCTTCACGCCGAAAAGCCGAGAGGCCAGGGTGATTCCAATCTCCCAGGCACTATTCTCCGCGCTCGATGAAATGATTTCCCTGCATAATTCGGAATTCATCGTGGACGGGCGGGAACCGAAAAACGACTACGCGGAAGGCAAAGCTCCCAAAAACATTGTGTATCGGTGCGACACGCATCATCGGACCTTGTCGCTATGGTTGCGAAAACAGGGTGTCGCGGATGCGAAACCTTGCCACTTGCTCAGAAAGGAATTTGGATCTTACGTGGCGACGAAATTTTCTCTCTTTCATGCCCAAAAGGTTCTCGGCCACAGCTCGCCAAAAGTGACATCAGACTACTACGCCTCGCTAACTGACATGCCCGCCTTGGATCCAACGCTTGGCTTACTCTCAACCTGAACAAAACCGTGAGCGCGCTTTCATTGTGGGATTGGGATTTTCCTGACGTCAGCTACTCGAGCTACAACTTGGTTCGCGAGTTGCGCGAAATGGCGAAGCAGAAGTCACGGCGGCCGACGAAAGGCCAAAATCCAGCCCCGCAGGACGAAGCGTACGGATGCGAAGAGATGGCGCGCGCGCTGGAAAATCTTCCACAGTGGCAAGATTGGGAGCTGAAAGCGCTGTGCGTTTTCGAGTACGCGCGAGAGTCGCAGGCGATTAGGGAGCATTATTTCTCCACCGCGGAAGCCATCGGAAGGCCATTCTCCGACCACCAGCAAATCGACCCGGACGAGTCTGACGATGCGATATGGAAACGCCCGCGGGGTCATCTAGAAAACGCGTGGAATCGAACTTGGCCACTGTTTTTTGTGACCGCCCAACAGAGCACGAGAGCGACGTTGAAGGTGGGCACAGAACTGAAAACCCCGGGGGTTTGTGCTGAATGCGGAACACGCGGCAAACTCCGGCAATCTGGAAAAATTCTCTGCGATGCATGTTTTTGGGGGTTTCCAACCTCGCTCACATATTGGGCGAAAATTGACGGCGTTCAGCACCTGCTCCCCAATCCACTAATTTGGGCGTGGAGCCAGGCGGGGGGAGATTTATTTGAAAAGGCGTGGCGAGAGCAACCGCCAGAATGGCGTGCGGCGATAACCCTGCAAACTGCCCGTGTGCGCGGCAAACCCATCGGCCTTGTTCAAGATGCCGGCGGCGATCGTGCTGGGTTTCAGAGGATCACCCTGGAAATTAATTGGGCAAATTTTAAAGATGCCGAAATAAAAACGGCAATTTCAAGTTTGTTGCAGCGCCCGCCCGACGTGCCAGAACCACCAGAGATGAGGCCGGCCAGTCTGCACAGAAATTTGAAATATTTGGCGATGCGTCGAATTCGCAATGCCGAAAAAAGGTTCAACCTTGTCGGGGTCGGCAATCACTTTCGAGCTTACGGCCAGATTGAGTCCGCCGTGCGTTCGCGTAATGCTGGCAAGGCGATAGAACCCGACATGCACAAAGCTGAATTGGCGAGGGCATTTGAGCCCGCCTGGAATCGTTTCAAAAAGCAGGGCGATGCGGAGTGGCGCCGTTCAAAACAAGTTGTCTCGGCTGCGTTCTTGGAATTGTTTCCATTCTTTCCAGCATCTGAAAAGCCGCTCTGCTGTCGATAACGGCGCCTGAGACGGCCACGGTCCTATTCACGTTTTGGTTTCGCCCACTCCGCCAGTCGCCGCCGTCGTGTCGGTCGTTTGGATCGGTAGCCAGTGTCAACACCGGCGCGATCGTCTCTACCCACCCCCCCCCTTGTCACCGACGCCGCCGCCGTTATCAGGCTCCAATGAGAACACACCCGAAACTGGTGTGTAAGCGGAGCTCGAAAGTTTCTTCCACGGACAAAAGCCCGCTTCTTTCCGTAATGTCACCGTCAATGACGGAACACTACGAAATGAAAACAACGCAGGAACAAAACACCGAAACGGAAAAACTTCACACACGGCGGCAGTTGGCGAGCCGCTTTGACGTGACCCCACACACGATCCGGGCCTGGGAACTGAAAGGGCTGTTGAGGCCAGTGAAGGTCAATCAACGCGTGCTGCGTTATCCCGAGTCGCAGGTGAAAAACCTGATCACGCACGGGCTAACATAACATGAAACCCGCAGAAAAAACTGATTCCCGCGCGCGCCTTAACGGCACCGGCCCGCCCGAGCAAAAAAAAGCGGCGCGCGGTGTTGGGCCGAGCGCCACTCATGGCAAAAGTAGAACGACGCCGCAAGTAAATCACGTCGCCACCCGGCCGTCAATGCCGGCGAAAGGGGGCCGAACATGAACATCACACCCGATTTCGTACGGCACCCAAAGTTCATGTTCCTCAAACGCAAAATCGGAGACATAGCGGCTGAGTGCTTACTGCGAATCTTTTCACACGCGCAGGAAAATCAGCGAGGGCCGAACTGGGGCCAAATAACCCCGGCATACATCGCCGCCATCTGCGAATGGAGAGGAGATCCGGGCCAACTTTGGGACGCGCTAACAACGTCCGAGATCCCAGGAAAGGCAGCGTGGCTCGATGTGCTCGGAGACGGTTCTGTCATCGTTCACGATTGGGATGTGCATAACGCGGGTCTTTTAAGTGCTTGGGAGAACGGGAGAAAACCAAAAAGAGCGGCCGCTTACCGACCGGTTAGCGACCGGTCACCGGCGGGTAAGCCGTCGTGCAAAGCAATAGAATCAAAGAGGATTAGAGGGAATGGAAGAGGACTGAAAGATTCAGACCGGCCGAAGGCCGGGTTGACGCGCAAGCGCGGGTATCTCGTGGCCGACCAAATTCTTGGCGGATTGGGTATGTGGGATTCATGCCGAATCCAGGCGCGCATGTTGAACCGTGATGCGTTAGCCAGCGCGGCCTACCAATGGCTCGATGCTGGTGTAGCCGAAGATCGACTCCTCACAGCATGGACCAAGGCGGTCAAGCTAGCGCACCAGTTCATTGTCGATGGAACCCCCCCGGTGCGCTACCCCGCCGGTTACGTGGTTTCCTGCTGGCATGATCAGCTCACGAAGGCGCAGCAGGCTCCCGCAACAAAGAATCCAACAGCCGTGGCGGCGGGTGACATTCTGAGCCGGATACTCCCCGCCGAAGGACACACCAATGAGAACCAAGACCAAAACTGAAATCGAAACGCCCAAATCACCAGAAGGGATCCGCGCCCGAATCGAGGCGATTGCCGCGGAGATTGCTCAGCTCGAAAAAAACACGTTTCGCCCGCCCGGCTCGAAAGAGGACTTCCTGAAGCCAGAATTTCGGGAGCCGATCAAAAAATTGTGGGCCGAGAAGGCTGAACTTCGTAAACGCCTCGCCAGGCTCACGAAAGCCGCGCAACCCTGCCAAGAACCCGGAAAGCGTTAAAAACGATTTCTCGGCCCATTACGGCGATTTTTTGAGCCGTTACAGAAAGACATCAAAAGAAGATATCCACTCATGAAAAAAATGACCGACTGCGATCGATGGCGCGAACCTTGGTTCTCGCGACTGACCCCTGAAGCGAAACTGACTTTTTTGTTTATCGAATCCCAGGCCGACCCTTCCGGCGCGTGGCGGCCCGACCTCCACCGCGCGCGCTTTGAAATCGGTTTCGAGACATCGCCGAACTGGGACTCGATTTTCAAGGAACTGACCCGCCTCGGCGACGCTGACATGAAACGACAGCTCGAAATATTGCCGTCGGGCATCTGGTGGCTCGTAAATCACGTCAAAGAACAAGTCGGAATCCCGCTCAGGTTTACCGCGCCGCGTCATGTCGGGGTGTTGCGCGCGCTGAAGCGGAACCAACTCGTGGATCGTTTCCTCAAAAGGCACGGCCCAGGTTCGATAATCGGCCCGCGGGGAAAGCCGCTCACCCCGAATTAAATCGACGCGGAAAAATCCCAACTCACGATCAAAAAAGATGATGAACAACGCACACACTCACTCTCTGACATTCGGCCCCTTCATTTGCCGCGCAACCGTTACGGAGTTCCCGGACCACGTTGAGGTATCGATTTCCACCGAGGCCGACATGAAAAAATTGAACAGAAAAAAGCCAAATCTTGCTCCGCCGCCGCTTGATCAGACTGGCCCTTGGCTGGACGAAATTTTGGCACCGTACACGCGCGATGGGTCAAGGGCGGTTCATATTATTGACGCAAACACGGGCGAGCGCCAAATCATCGCTGCCTGAAGACACCCACAAATCCAATCCCCCACTCCCATGACAACTCCCGAACAACTCCCCGATGCCGGCACACCGCAGCGAATTCAATTGATCGTTGAAGCGCCGTCGGAAGGGCTAACCGGAAAATCCAACGGTTTGAGCGTTGCAATCAGCCTGCTGACTCAAATCAATGGAGAGATAAGCGCGGCGGAACAACGTTGGCGTTCATTCGTTGCAGCAACGCGATCGAGTCCCTTCGACGAAACCAAACTATTGTCGCGCGCGGCGCCGTCCGCGCAAGGTGGTGTCAAACCTTCGTCCGCTGCTTCAACACCCACGAAAGCGGGGGCCGACGTTGGCGCGGCATCGGCCGGCCGAATTCCATTGCAGATTTCTCCTGGGCAAATCGTGGCCAGCGTGACCGGGCCAATTCGTTTGGTGATTCCATCGAGCCAGGTCCAGGCCGCCGGGGTCGGGCCGGGCGTTCACGCGGCTGTTACCGCTCCGCCGGTTGTGCCGGGCGCGCGCGGCGCTGCTACTGTTCCTCTCCCCGGCGTTCGCGGTGGTGGCGCTGGACATGGCGGCGGTGGGGTTGTTCCTCCGCCTCCGGTTGCGCCTGGTGCTGGCGGGGCCGCGCCGGGTGAATCTGGCCGCGGAATCGTTGGCCGAAACATTGTCGAATCAACGAAACATTTTCTTCAATGGTCCGCCGCCGCCGCCGGAGTTTATCAATCGATGCGACTCCTCAAATCCGGCATCGTCGCAGTCGTAGAAAACGAAACTGCCATCGCCCGGCTGTCGCAAGTATTTCGTGGCACTGGAGGATCAGCCAGGCAGCTTGCCGATGATGTGATGCGGCTCGCGAGCAGCGAAGGGCAATCCACGAGCGCGGCGCTCGAATCGGCAATTGCTTGGTCGCGGCTCGGCTTAACTCGTATCGAGGTTGCAGAGGCCGTCCGAACCGCATTGCGCGCGGCGAACATCGCGGAAATCGACAGCATCGAGGCAACGGAAAAACTCTCGTCGATAATGGCCGGATTCGGCCTGCGAGTCGGGCAGCTTGCGGGTGTGCTAAATGAGCTGAACGCCATCAGCAACACCTACAACGTGACGGTGGATCAGATGCTAACCGGCATCAGCAAGACGGGCAGCATCGCGCGCGCGGCGGGGGTTAGTTTAAGTGAACTTTCTGGCATTGTTGGCGCGGCGGTTGGCTCGAGCGGGCAATCGGGCGATGCAATCGGAACCTCGATCAAAACAATCATAGCACGTACGAACAATCCGAAGGTGCAGGAGGCGCTACGAAACAAATTCCAGGTCGAAGTGAGCACTGCCGGAGGTGAGGATCTGAAAAGTTTCTCCGACATTCTATCCGAAATTTTTGTTCGCTACCAGGCTCTAAATTCAGCCGAGAGGCAATCGCTACTCGTCAGAACGGCGGGAACGCATCAAGCCGCACGATTGGGAAGTGTGTTGGACTCGTACGTAAAAGCTCAGACGTTGAGTATCCAAAGCCAGTTGGCCATTAACTCCGCTGAAAACGAGGATGTGAGAATCCGTTCAGCTCTCGCCGCGCAGTTGAAATCATTAACGGCGGAATTTCAGCGGTTCGCCTCAATACAAGGGCGCGGGCCGTCGGACGCTCTGGGAGCGGTTGCAGTGGCGCTGAAAAACGTGCTCAGCCTCTTGAATTCAAATGTCGGATCCGCGCTGACTAGTGGCCTGTTGGGAATTTTGGCGGCCGTCGGTGCAAAGCTCGCCGTGACGAGTGTGCAAATGCAGCGGGCTGGTGCCGCCAGCGGTTTCCTTGGCTCATCCTTTGACGCCGTTGCCCAAGCCGCTGCGAGCCTCAATCGCATAGCGGGCGTTGCCGTGACGAGGTTCGTTTCATCTGGTCAAAACCTGACGAAATTCGGGGCATCAGCCAGGATCGTCGCTTCGAACCTGCTGGTACTCTCGCAGGCCAGTGGGATTGCGGCCGCGCGGGCCGGCGGATTGGCGTTGGGATTCCGATCGGTGTCAATCGCGGCGCGTGTCGCTGCTGTCAGCGTTGCTGTGCTCTGGGAGGCTTTTCTTCCAATGGCCTTGATTGCAGGCGGAATTTTCTTGTTTAACCGTGCCTTTGCAGCTGTCGAAGCTTCATCCGAAAAAGGAGCACGAAAGCTGGCTGGATTTTCGGACGAGGCAGAAAAAGCCTCGAAGGCTGCCGCCGCGGCCGCTGAAACCACGAAACTCATTTCGACGGTTCAAAGCGCAATCCCCAACGCTCGCCCGGCGGATCAGAAGAAGATGCTCTCGGGAATTGGCGAAGTTGCATTCCTCAATGCTGACAACTCGCCCGACACAGCGCGAAACGATGCGTTGAAATCCGAATTGCGAACGATGCTCGAACAGAAGGATGTGGCCGGGATCCAAGCGCGGCTTGAAGAGGTAAAACGTGAAACCGTTTTGCGCGGGGCCATCGCTCGCGACCAAGAGCTTAAGGCGCTGGCTGAGCAAACGGACGAGATCAAACAACAGATCGTCGACGCCGAAAAACTCGGCAAAACGAAACAAGCGGCTGAACTCAAAACGAAGCTCGCGGATCTGTCAGAAAAGAAAGTTGCAAAGCACTCGGAACAGCTTTCGACGATGACCGAAGATCGGCGCGATTTCCTCGAGAGCGATGCGCGGCACCTTGCCTTTCTCGAAAAACAAAAGGTGGTTCTCTCTGCGATCAGCGCGATCTACTCCGAGTTGCCACAATTCGGACATTCGGACCGCCTCGCGGCTGAAGCCGAGGCCATCAAGGCGCAGGTCGCCTTTACCGAAGCAACGCTCCGGGCGCTGGAAACCGATTCGTCAGTTGCCGATGAGGCACGGAAAGAACGCGAGGCGACGAAACAACGAATCGGGGACGAGCTAACTCAGACTCGATCGATGCTTGCGGATGTGGAGCGGGCGGCCGCAACGATTCCGGAACCTGCCCAGAAATTTTTCAATCAGCACGAAAACCGGAATGTGCTTCGGAAGCTCACGAACGAGCAATTGAATCAGCACCTGGCAGGAGCGATGTTAACCGCGATTCCCAATGCTGTCGGAAACGTCGAGACGCCCATCGGCAACGAATTTACGGGCGTGCCGTTCTCGGTTCGTGAAGGCGCCGTGCAGCTCGAACAACTCTCGCGTGAGCGAGATGGACTCCGGACGAAGCTCGATGAGCTCTTACAGCAACGTGGCGCGAATGAAAAGGTGGCCACGAGCCCGGAAATTCGAAACCAGAGCGAGATCGAGGCGACGGAAAAAGATTTGCGCGAACTCCGCGCCAGGATGGCCGCGCTATCGAGCACGAATGCTCGCAGGTTAGCAGAACAGCGGGATCGCAATGAACTCGCAGTTGAGTTTGCTAAAGCAACGTCAGCAGCATCGGCTGTTGGTCCAGACGCCGGAAAACGTTTCGAAAACCAAGTCTCGTTCCTTGAAAAAGCGAGCAAATCGGAAGAGGCACAAGGCGAGGTTGGGCAAGCGCTGACTGGCCGTTCGGTCGCTACTGACAACCTTTTAATCGCGGCCCTTGAACATCGTGTTGAACTGAACGCGAAGCTCGAACAAGGCGGGCTGCGATTGCTCGAAATTAAAAGAGACGAACTCAACTTGGCCGACAGGTTGAACCGTGAAAATGAACGCTCGCTGCTAACCGCCGGCCCGGGCGAAATGTTGCGAAAGCTCGCCATCGCCCAGATCGGACGGAGAGGCCCGGTGAGCGCTGGCCAATTTTTCGCCCTCAATCCGGATGCTCGACGCGACCTTTTGAATGAGCCTGAGTTTAACCCGGAGTTGCGCGACCTTCGACGCGAAGAAACGAGCACTCGAAACACGCTCAACCGGCGCGGCCTTCGAACCGTTGAAGATTTCCAGCACCTTCGCCAACGCGGTTCGGAAGATCGTGCGCGGTTGATGAATTTGATTCGCCCAAACGCCAGGCCTGAGATCGGAATCAACGAGAGTGCGCGGGTCGCCGCTGGCGAAATTACGGCGCTTGGGACAGCTGCGGGACGTACGGCCCGGGAGCTGGCGCTTGTTAACGCGGGATTGTCCACGATGAAAGCGCGGCTGGATTCGATAGGCAACGCGGGATCCGCTCAGGCAAATTACTCCGCGCCAGACTTGGCCCAAGCGAATTTTGAAACGCGCAGCTGATGGCTATTCCTTCCAAAAAGGAAATCTCACAGCTGACATGTGGGCCGTTTCACGGCTTCGAGTTAGTCCATGTATTAGCTAATCCTACCTAATGGGAATTCCTATGTTATAGGATGAAAATACTATTTGACGGAGCGGGGGTTCGGTGTCTTCAATCGCCTCGCTTTTCTTAGAAGCTAGGCACTTTCAAAGAAGGCAACTCTCGCGGAAAGAGAACGCTGGCCCGCCCCACCCGCAAGAGCAACTCAACGGATGGGGCAACCGGTTGTGAGCCGGGGGCCAGCAAAGTCAAATAGAGCAACGCGATGTGCAGTCTTCAAGCGAATCTTCATCATCTAGGCATCCACACTTCTGAAACATCTATGGGCGCGGTGAGTCATTTATTGAATTAGATACGCGCGCAACGTGTGGAATCTTTCAAGAATTTCCCTGTCTTGGATTGATTGTGAAGTCAGCCTTGCTCAAACCCACTCGAATGAAAAAAACACGAATCCACCCTCTAGCTAACGCGATCGTCAACGAACTTCTGCGCCAGGGAGTCTGCCCCGAACCAAAGCTCGCCGAAAAAATCGTTTCGCGCGTCATCACCCAATACGAAACCCGAACAACGCGCCTCAGCCAGGCCCACACGACGTGTTTGGGAACGCGGCTAAAGAACGCGCGCATGGCTGCCTAACAAACTGACGTTCATCAATTCAATGAAACCGAAAGCCGCAAAAACATCAGAAGCGATCGAGCGGGAACTCGCGCTCACCTTCCTCGCAACACTCCGACTTCTCCGGGCTGCGGCGAATGGCGTCACCGATGAGGCGCTAGGCGGGGCATTCGATGAATTCGAAAAGCATTTGCTTTTGAAGGTCAACCCACACGTGGGGGAGAAGCCAGCTCCGGTGGATCCAGCTCCGCCGCCGCCAATTGCTCCGCCGCCCCTGGTAGTCGCTCCCGTGCCGGCAGCATTATCGCCGGGTGAAAAATCCGAGGTGCTCACCACCAAAGAACTGGCGGCTCGCCTACAAGTTACGCGCCGGACGCTGTCGATATGGAAGCGTCGCGGCATTCTCCCCTACTGGAAATTGGGCGGCGTGAATCGATTTGATTGGGATCAGGTCGTCAAGGCCCTGAACGAGAATAACCGTGTCGCGCGGCGGTCGTGCGTACTCGGACGGTGAACAACGCTTCATCGATCCCGCCAAGCACGTTTGAAAAGCGATATCGACAATCAAACAACATGGTGGTTTATTTGAAGGCCATGAAACCAGATCGGAAACATTCCGCCGCCGCAATTTCAAAGTTGCCGGACGCGGTTGCTGCCGAAATGGCAACCTCCGCGCGAGACTATCGCTGCACAGCGGCGAAGATCTCACGGAACCCCCGCCTGGCTGCGAGTTTCCGGCGCAAGGCCGCCAGGTTGGAAGAGGGATACGCTCGATGGTGTCAATTCCACGGACGGCAGCCAGTTGCCTCGGAACCGGAGCCGGCCGCGAAACCACATCGAGGCCGCGGTGGATATCGACCTGGCGCGGGGCGGAAGCGTACCGGCAACGTGGCAATGCTCCTCCGCTTGACACCTGGAACTGCGGCGACCCTGCGGCGACTGGCCAATGCCGCAGGCGTGACCGTTGGCGCTTGGCTGGACACAGAGTTGCATGGGCGATGAACGCGCACAAGGCAATCGCCCTATGCCTCGATTGGCGCGGTGCCAGGAGGCCGACCGGTTTGGCGGCCGGAGGAACGGCGGAAAAGCGCGCCAACGAATCGGAGGCACCCCTCCCCTTAGATCATACGTATACGTATCAAATCCCGATGGGATTCAATTTTTGTGGGTCGGACACACGCTGAAAACGCGGATCCCTTGAAAGATTTGGGCCAACACCCCCGTATTCTCAAGGTACGCTCCGCGCCTCTGTAACACGTTTTATGAGCACAAAAACTTGGCTCCTCTGCAAATGCTCGCACTGTGGCGAGGGCATCGAATTCACGTCAAACATGGCGGGCGACGTCATCAACTGTCCGAGTTGCAACCAGACAACGAAACTCCCGGGTGAGGCGAGGTGGACGTTCGCCGGGAAGCTGTTCGGGTTTTCGTTCCTGGCCCTGGCGCTATCCGTTGGCGCCTGGATGGGGGCGCGGTCCCCTGCGGAACGTTTGGGAAACGCCGGGTTTGCCTTGTTCTGGCTTGTCGTGGCCGCCGTGCTGTTCATCAGCGCGATGATCGAGCGGAACCGAGGTTGACCATGCAGCGCGACATGCAATTGATTCGAGAGCTCCTTCTACGTTGCGAGCGCGGAGAAAAGGCACCGCCGGAGGGATATTCCGACGAAGAAATTGCCTACAACGTTCAGTTGATGCTCGATGCTCAATTGATCGATGGAACGGTTGCCTGGGGAGCTGTTCGCGGAACGAGAGTTCCGCAGCGATGGTTTATCACTCGCATGACTTGGCATGGACACGAATTCTTGGACAGCGCCCGCGATGAGACTATTTGGAATCGCGCCAAGGAGAAGGTGATGAAGCCCGCAGCATCATGGACTTTTGCGATCCTCATGGAATGGCTCAAGCAGGAGATCAAACAGAAGATGGGTGGAATCGGATGAGGGCATTTCTTGCTCGATATGGACTCCCCCGAATTCTACAAGATCGAGTGCGGTCACTGTGGTGGCGGCATCGAGTTTCCCGCACACGGCAGCGGCGAAGTGATCCTGTGCCCGCACTGCGCGGAGGAGGTCATCTTGTGGTGCGCCAACGCTGAGGCGAGACCGTGGCGGCCGGACCTCAAAAAGCAGCATCCAATCGGGCTCGCGTTTCAAAACGCCTTGGACGTGAGTATTTCCGAGAAATGGCGTCCGACGGTCATTGCTGCACTCGTTGCCATCTCGTGTTTGTCCATAGCGTTACCTGCGGCTATGCGCTTTTCCGAACGCAACTTTCCACTTGAGGACGCCTATAAGACTGCACCATTCGTTTACAATTCTGGCTGGGCGAGCCGGCTCTACGGCCGAATATTGGAGGATACCACGGTCGCCTCCAAACCTCAGATGCTCGATGAACTGCTTGCAATATCGACAAGTGAAGAGGAACGCGTACAGGAGGGTATCAGATTAACGAGAGAATACATGGACAACGCAACCCGTGAGATCAACAACGCATTCGATACAATGCCGGCAGATCTGGCAAAGCGATACGCGGAGGAACGTTCAAAAACTTACTGGATACCCAAGCACAGGCAGATTCTTGAGGAGTCGAAAGCGTTCTTTGCGGCGAAAAGGGCAGAGCGCCACCAGCTAATTCAAAGCGGGTCGGCCTGGGAGATTAAGGCGAACACGCGGTTTCGGGTTCTCGATATCTCGGGCCACTATGCCAAGGTGAGGGTACTCGAGGGTGATAACCGTGGCCGGCTGGCGTTTATCACGCCGAACCTGATTCGGGTAAAATAGGGACCAGCAACCCCAGGCCGAATTCCCAGGCGACCATTCGCGCCTGCTACTGCGACCGATCCCCATTTCCGCCTCGGTCTGAATCGCCACTCCGGAGGACCCGCCAAGAAATTCAACTCGGCCGCTTGGAAATTGACTCACACCTATCAGCCGCTGGACCGTGAAACCATCCGCGCTGGCGCCACCTCGATGAGAGGAACCCACCGGCAGCTCCCTGCGGACCCGCCCCAATAGAAGAGAATCGGCCTTTCAAAAACCCCGCCCCCCAGGGAGCCCCACAGCCGCCGCGATCCTCGAGCCGGCATCAGAACGCGCCGGGGATCCGAAAGGAATTGCGCCGGCGCGGAAGCCGATCGAGCCTCGAGCAGGCACCGCGCGATCGAGGTACAGGCGGGAGCGGAATTATGCGCGGGTTGTCAGGTCCTTACGGCCCGCCAATTCTTTTGCACTGCCGTTTTCGAAACTGTCGCCCCCATGTCAGGTTGGCCGTTTGTCCCTATTCGGCCCGCTCGCTTTCCGGCGGTCCCGTGCCGCTGCAAAAACGGTTTCAAAGTCCGAATTACCGGACAGTAACCGGACAGTGAAAATATTATTATGATGTAAAGCTGGTGGGCCCAACAGGATTTGAACCTGTGACCAAGCGATTATGAGTCGCCTGCTCTAACCGCTGAGCTATGGGCCCATCATGTTGCAACGAGCGCCTTCCAATACTGGTGGAGAACGATCCTGCGGCGCTTCGCCGCGCAAACCAGGAGTCGAGCTGGCAGAACCCGCAATTGGCAAATCTGATTCGTCATGTGCCATCCGGGAAATACTTCGCCCGGGTTGGAATTCGAGGCAAGTTGATTCTGAAAACGATGCAAACGGGTCCGCTTTAGTTGCTCAGCTTCGCAACCTGCAACCAACACAGAAGATAAATGTCGAACTCAGCAAGGCGCTAGGGTGGCAGAGCTCTCCTTCTCGAACAACTTCAGACGAATCACCCTTCGCCCGGTTGCAGCGCCTTCAGCTCGGCTTGTATTTGAATTTGGCGGGAAAAATTTTCGAACTGATCCGCAAGATTGCGCAGCTCAGTCGGGCTCAAATGGCTTGTTTCAATTTCGAGTTCGGTGTCCCAGCAAAACGTTTCGAGCTGAGTTCCGAGCGAACCGGCCCGCTTTTGTGTCTTCTTTTTCATCTGTCCGCTCCTATGGAATCCAGGTTTCGTTTGCCAAACGCGACGTTCTGCGCCTCACAGACCGCGGGCAAGGCCAATTTACCATGGTTTTGGAATTTCAGCTTAAAGAAAATGTTCGCGCACAAAAATTTAGCTGGCGATTTCAGCATCGCGTGCATTTGCTTATCGGCCAAATAAAGGCGGCACCCCCTTCGCCTGCCGGTGTTGGGGATGCCGTCGCCCAGCTCTTCCTAGTAAGCCGGGCAACTGCATATCGGTTAGTTCCGCAAGCTGCTTTAACCGGACCGGCGCAGAATCGCGGCACGGAAGCAGACTTGCTCTGGGATGAAATGCGATGCACCGGAACAAATTGATCGAGATTGCTAAATCGCGCGTAAAAAAAGCCCGGGTTCGGAAGTGTCAGGCCCGAGCCCGGGCGATGCCATTCGGGTTTTCGTCTGATTTGTGCGGAAATCAGGGTGGCGAATTTCCCGCATGCTGAAAATCGGGCTTTTCCCTGAACGTAGGATCGGGGAGCGCTTTATTGCGGTTGGATCGGTGGTTTCTCACTCCAGCCGCACGCCCGGTTCAACGAAGAGATTTGCGTCACGGAGGCGGTGCCTGTGGTCCCGAGTTGGTGCAGCACGAGCGACGCGGCGAGCATCGCAATTTCCAGAGCCTCGGGAACTGCCGCCCCGCCCGCGAGCGCAGCCGCCAAGTTGGCGGTGACGGCATCGCCCGCGCCGACCACGTCGATTTCACCACGGACCGGCAAGGCAGGGCAGTGGAACACGTCGCCAGTCGGCAGCGCTCCCAGAATTCCCCGCTCTGACATGGTCACGAACACTGGCTGACTGTTTCGCCGGGCCAGCTCCGCTGCTTGCCGCTTGATCTCGGCAAGTTCGAGTTGGTCCCGCGCTTCGAGCAGGCGCGCGAGCTCGGCGGAATTCATTTTGAAAATGAGCGGCGGAAATCCTTTCAAACCGCGCCGGCCGTCAGCAATTCCCAAGAATTTTGGCCGGCCCGTTTTCAAATCGCTGAGGGCTTTCAACAGAGTGGTGGTGATGACGCCGGTCTCGGGTAAATCCACTTGATCGAGCAAAATCGTGCCGTCGATTCTCGGGGCCAACTCTGCCACTGCGGCTGAGAGACGAGCGGAAATTTCGGGTGGGGTAGGCGTCCAATTCTTCGAATCGAGGCGATTTAACTCAACTGGAGGCTTGCCCGGCTGGAGGACGAGTGGTTTGCAATACGTGAACGTGCGCCTCAGCTCGGTCTGAACAAAATGATCGGGAAGGACTCCTGGCATCGTTTCCAAACAGCGGCGCAGTTCAAACCCTTCGCCATCCTTTCCTGCAAAGCCCACCGGGTAAATCGCTCCGACCCCGAGCGCGGCTAAATTGTTCAGAATGGTTCCCGCTGCGCCGGGTTGGGATCGAACGCGCACGACGTTGTGGACCGGCAACCCTGTTTCGATCGACACTTCCTTTTTTTCGGGATCAATCTCGAGGTAGCGATCGAGACAAAAATCGCCCACCACCGCCAGCCGCAGCGACGTGTAGCGCGAGGTCAGCTCAGAGAGACGCTTGGGGTTCACAGCTCGTGGCTAGCCGGCTAAGGCGTGATAAATGTGGTGAATGAAAGCGGCATTGTCGCAGCACGCATACTGCATTCGCCCGCCCATTCGTGAAAAGCTCTTGCAGAAACGGAGATAATACGCCGGGTTTGTCTTGGGGGGTTCGCCGTTGGCCCAATCCCAATTGCCGCCGTCTTGCAGGTCGACCACGTAGATCGAATGGCCGTGGACGATCGGCCGGTTTTCCTGGCGCCGAAGATTGTTCACGCAGCTGAGGCTCTTTTCAAAAACCTGCGGTCCCATGATGGCCGAGCCGATTGACAGAACCACACCATCGTCCAACATTTCGACCGCGCCCGCGAACGAGGCGAAGTCATTCCCGGCCGCCCGGCCAATCGCTGCTCCGTTGAACATCGGATGGTTCGAAATAATGTCGTAACCGATTCCCGGATGAACCGTGAGCGGAATGCCCCGCCGGTGAGCCTGCGCCAGAATCGAAAACTGTTTCCATTTGTGCGCAAGCTCGACCGTTCCCGTTTTCAGATGGTGCCGGACGATCGCCTGCAGCAAGTCCGCCCGGGCAGGTGTGAGCGGATGGCGTGGTTCATTTCGGATCTGCGCCTCCAATTTTTCCGCCGATGGAAGCTCGAGTTTCTCGTTCCAAATGAAGCGGCCCAAAGAGCTCCCATATCCAAGCCCGTCGATGGCCCCGCTCAAGAGCGATAAATGGATGAAACGGCCTGTCTCGTCCCATGTGCCGAACGTTCCGGTCGCGACATTCGCCTCCACACTTTCGGTGGAGCGGCCGAGAAAGGCGTATTCCCAATCGTGGATCGTTCCGGCGCCGTTGGTGGCCAGATGCGTTATCCAGCCGCTCGCCATCATGCGATCGAGGATGAGCGCGGCCCCGTTGCGGAGAAGGTGGGCGCCGTAGATCAACATCACGCCCGCGCCTTGTTTTCGCGCGGCACGAATTCTCCCCGCACAATCGGCAACGATCGGCCTGGCGGTGGCAGGGCAGGGGAGCGCCTCAGCTGAAGGATCAATGATAATGTCTTCCACTCGCGCGAGACTCTTCCGCTCCGCAAGCGGGTAAACTTTGATTCGCCGCAGGTCCAGTGGTTTGGCAGACATTCAAATCCTATTCAAAAGAAAAAGCGTGGGCACACCCCGAAGCGCGCGGCAGCCGAGAAGTCAAGCAGTGGTGGACGCGGTTTGGCCCAGGATCAAATCGAGCAACGGTTTCCCATCGCGAAAATCCGGAATGACTACATCCGCGCCGACCCCGAGCAATCGTTGGCGCTTCCATTCATCCATTCGGCCGGAACCGTTGTTCGCTTCATCCGAAGCCACCGCCACGGCTAATCCGCCTGCTTCTTTGGTGTTTTGAATTTCGACATAACCGTCGCCGAAGGCCAAAAGGTTTTCGCCTGAAATCTGATTCTCGCGGAGGATCCGATCGATCACCATTTTTTTGGAGAAATTCTTGTAATCATCCAGCGCCCCGTAAATGTGATCGCGAAAGTAGCGGGTCAGATCGAGCAACTCCGCTTCGCGTTTGACGAACGGTTCGTCCGTCCCGCTAGCGAGGCACAACTTCAGCCCGCGCTGTTGCAAAGATTGCAGCAACGGCCGGCTTCCATAAACGAGCAAATCATCCGGTTGAACGCGTTGTTGGCGCAGGCCCTCGATCCGATTGCCAATCCGCTCGTCCAATCGCCGGAGATATTCCTTCTTGTACCAGAGCGGCTCCCGCGGAACGCCCCCGCGCTCTTTCACGCGATCGGCAAACTGGATCATTTGATAAATCGTTTGCTTGCCGTTCAGGCGCATGATGTCGTCGAGCAGCAACTTTTCCAATTCGGCGGCCGATTCACCGCTCCGGCGCGGCAGAAACTCGAGGAACATCGGGAGCATCACTTCGGGCCAGCCTTGACGGATCAGGGACAGGGTTCCATCAAAGTCGAACAGGACATGCGAGATTTGTGGGCGGGGAGCGAAGCTCGACGAAAACTCAATCTGCCCTTTGAAATCAACCGAGCTGAACATGCGGCTCAGTAAAGTGAAACCGAAGGAAAAGTCAATGCAACCGAGACAGTGTGGGTGTGGCGCACGGTTGATGTCGGTTCATGGTTCTCCGGGCGTCTTTAGTGGACAAACCATTTGCGAATCGCAGAGCAATGGCCTATTTTCTTCCTCCGCCAGCCGAGTGCGCGTGTAGCTCAATTGGATAGAGTGACGGCCTCCGAAGCCGCAGGTTGTGGGTTCAACTCCCGCCACGCGCACCATCTTTTTCGGCTCAACTCCCTTGACTAGATTCCTTGAACCTCAAAAGTTATTGCATCTGAGTCAACTTTTCAGCCTCACCGATTTCAGAGCATTTCGCCTCACGGAATCTAAGAGTGAGGCGCGGGCGGAAAACGCCGTTTGGAATCAGAGGGGACGATTTTTGGTGAACTCGCCAGGTCTGAGGCGGGCCTCACTAGGGATTGGCCGGCCCGACGGCTGCGGCGGTGCGCTCTTGCAGCCAGCGCATCGCTTGCAATTCACCGTAGAGTCTCTGCCTTTCGGTGTAACTGACCAGCTCGGCCTCTGTCATATTGGGCAGCGCGTCGTGAAAGTTCTGCCGGAGCGCGGTGAGTGACGCCTTCTGCGCTTTCATTTCCGCCAGCTTGTCTTGCGGGGTTTTGCCTTCCAGAAAATCATAGTGCGTGTTGGGATCTAATTGGCTCAACATAATGCCCTCGATGGAACGCCCGACGAGCTGATCGATCACGAACTGGGCGCCTTCGCCAGCATTCAGACGATGAGCCAGCGTTAATCCCAGTTTAGCGAGGTTTTCAGCTGAGGCAGTGTCGCCTGCGTTCAGATACTCCTTCTGCAAGTGTGCCGCATCTTGCGCGAGCCCTTTGAGGGAAGCCAATTCGGGCAGCAGATCCTCGGCCCAACCTGAGGATGAGAGCCTTGCTTGGAGTGGCGATCTCCCCGCTGTCATGTTCAACTCTTCCTCGTCCAATTTTGATTCCATCGCATAATCCTGGAATCCAGGTTTGCCAGCCGCTTCGAGCAGTTCGCTTACGGCTGGGCCGCTTTGGCCATTTTTGAAATAGTCTCGCGCGGAGAGGTAGTTGGCTAATGAATTGCCGGGCGAAGAGGCCTTGAACAGGTCCAGCCATTTCCGTCGATCTTCTGGGAAAAAGTCCCTGGCCAGAACGCTCAGCTGCACTCGCGGGTCATTGGGAAAATTGAGCGTCGCCTCCTTCAGGTAATTCGTGTCCCCCACCGCGCGGTATGCTGCCAGGAGACTGGTCGCGTTGCGCTGGTTGTGTTCTAGGTATTTCTCCACTTCCTCGCGGGGGAGTTTCGGCGGCGGCGCCTCGCTAACCAGGGTTTGGCGCCAATCGAAGTCGACCGCGGGGATCTCGTGGGTTTCCAGCACTGAAGCTGGAGCGCTTCGAGAACGGTGGGAGGGGAAGTTCGAATCCGGCCTTTGCGGAACTGCACGTTCAGCGGGTGAGGGCTCTGGAGGGCTCGTGTTCGAGAGATGCCACAGGACGCCGAGCAACACGACGAGCGCGGCGAGCCCCGCAACCACTTTGTTAATCTTGAGATTCAGCATGACTGAGTTCTTTCGAAGACTCAGAGAATGGGAAATGACGGATTTGAACCGGTGGATACAATAGGGCAGGGCGGGACTTCACGCAAACAATCACCCTCGAGTCGACTCGCTGTTTGCGCCACAAAAGAGCCAGTTCGAAAATAGAAAGGGCGAACCGGGAAGGTTCGCCCTCGAAAATAAACTGAAAGGAGCGGATTACTTGGCGCGTTTGCCGCGCAAGAATGCCAGCAAACTGACCGCACCCAATCCGGAGAGAACAAGAGTGCTTGGTTCAGGCACGACCGGGATAATTTCAGATGCCCCGACCACCATGTCTTGATTAAAGCTCGAGGTCGCGAGCGGGATCGCGCTGAAATGGCCCAAGCCAGCGACGTCGCCGCTGACGCCGAAAATGGCCGTGTGCGTGGTCGTTCCGCTTCCCGTCCAGCTGAAGTCGACCGAGCTGATTGTCTTAGTGGCGTCGGCCGCTGAGAGCGTCGCATTAACCGCGAGAAGGCGTGGGTTGTCAGCATTCACGTTGTTGAACGTGTTCGCGCCGACATCAATTCGGCCTCTGGTGGTTTGGACTCGCGGTTCGACGTTGAACCAATCGCCAACGGTGAGCGCCGGAAGTGTGTCAGTCGTTCCGTCAGTGAAATGGAGCGTTAGAACGTTGGTGCCGCGTCCATTTCCCGAAGCTCCAGCCAACGAAAGCGCCGTGACGCTGAGCGGCCGAACAAATGTGATTGTGCCATTTTTCGTGCTGTTATCCAGCATCAGGGCGTTCTTGCCTGCGGCGGGTTGAATCAGGTAAGTCGATAGAGGATCTGTCTGTCCAAAGACTAAACCGGTTTTCAGCCCAGTCGTCGTCGCGGCGCTATTGACGCCGACTTCGTACCAGCTGTTGCCGGTCTTGGCGGTGCCGCCGTCCATCGTGGCGGTTAAGGTTGTTTTTGGGTCGACAGGAACTGCCGCGCCAAACGTGCTCTGCGCAATTGAAACCAGCGCAAGGCTAGAAAGGAGAGCAGCTGCCTTTGGGAAAAGTCCGGTGCGTTTCATGGTATGTGAGCCGACAAAAAGTCGTTTGGGTTTTACCAGCGCGATACAACCGAATTGGGATGGACTTTGCCCAAAAGGCCGAGCTCAGTCAAGTGGAACTGAGGCTTTTCCGAAGTTTTGCGTCCATACCATTCGCCGCGGTCCGCACGGCGTCCTCAGAGACAGTTTTATCAATTTTGCTTGTCAACTTTGTCGGCGAGTGGCTGAGCAAAGACCTGCTCTGGCTACAGGAACACGCCACTTACAAATACAAGTAAGGCGAAGGAGATAAGCGCGCGGCCGATCACGACGCCGATGATTTATTGGAACCGCGTCAGTTTCCGGATGATCAGCCGCTGCATTTCCGTGATTGGAATTTTTTGGGTGCACTCGATTCCCCGCATGTAAGTTTTTTCCAACTGAGTCATCACCCGTTCCAGTTCCAATTTGCGCGGGCCGTCCCATTCCGCGGGCCGAATGACGAAGGCGGCTTTGATCTCTTCCACCGCGACCAGCAACGTGGACAAAAGTTCCTGATCAGCGGGTTCGAGGTTGGGGAATAAAAAATGGACGAGGAATCTAGGCCGAAGGTTTTCGCTCAACCAAAGCTTGTTTTTCACCTGTGCTCCAGCCTCGCCTAAGACCTTCTGTGCTTGGTCGGTCTTGATCAGATTTTGAGAAGCCAAATCGACGTATTTCTCCGCCTGCTCGATCAAATCCTGAACAGTTTTTTGTTTTTCGGTCATATCGATCTCGGTTGCGTCAACTCTCGGTGGAAAGACGCTCATCGCGAGCAGGCGCTGTTTTCCGTGCAGAGTTCACCAGAAGCTCCGGACTGCCAACCGTCCGCGTGCTCGGTTATTGCCCGATTTTGGTTTTTTTTTGTTTAAAGTCGCAATTGTGTAAGAAAGTTTGTTTACTGCGCGTATTCTCACGAGCTCGAACTTCCGTGAGAAGTTCAGACGAAGCGTCCTCCAATTGGTGCGGGTGAGCTGAGAGCAACATTCACCGTCCATGGTTATCTGCCGTCACGGCGACGCCTCCACAGGAATCGCCACTCTTGCTCGGCTCAGGAGCAGCCGGGGGTCCCTCCGGCTATTTCTTCTGCTTTTATGCGGCGGATTGGGAACCGGGGGATGCGTTTCCGTTCAAACGCCCGCCGGTCCGGATGGCAAACCTGGCTTCATCGGCGTTGGTTCCGCCCGGACCATCGACGGACAGGCAGGGCAGATCCTTCGAATCACCGCGCCCGGTTTT
>Ga0082335_1000830_pt1 | contig 72746 bp, 46 predicted proteins | sample Subgrocontami58m_FD_72375 | JGI IMG/M metagenome (GOLD analysis project Ga0082335, IMG submission 72375) | Subsurface groundwater microbial communities from S. Glens Falls, New York, USA - GMW37 contaminated, 5.8 m (SPADES assembly) (version 2) ... | reverse complement strand
TCCCCGATTGACGTAGGGTCAGGTTTTTACCCTGACCGCCCCGGCGGGCGGGTTCGAACCCCGCCCCTACGTTAACAAAATACATCTTTTTATCATTCGTGGGTGTCCCGATGCACCGGGATATGAAAAATTAGCATGACAAATGGTGGGGCCTTTTCCACATAGGATTCTCTAATAATGCAAAGACTTTGTTAAACTGGGTACACAGCATTGACGGCCACGCCCCGTAAGCTTTATACTGCCTATTGTAATCCTGATTTATCCAGATAAGGAGAAATATGGCTGGTATAGTTTCTTACGGCGCTTACATACCGATTCACAGGCTCCCACGGGAGCTAATGGCTAAAGCCTGGGGCACCCGTTCCTCAGGTGGAGAGCGTAGTGTGTCTAACTACGATGAAGATAGCCTGACTATGGCCGTCGAAGCCGCCTTTGATTGTCTCCACGGCCACGATAAAAAGAAAATAGGCGGCCTCTTTTTTGCTTCGACCACTTCGCCCTACAAAGAAAAACAATCTGCTGTACTGGCTGCCCGTACCGTTGACCTGGGCCAGGAGATAGTTACCGCGGACTTTGCCGGCACCTTGAGAGCAGGAACCACTGCCTTTGGGGCCGCTCTGGACACTGTCCTGGCAGGCAGGCAGGATAATATACTGGTAACCGCATCCGACGTGCGTCTCGGCTACCCCAACTCCGATGCCGAACAGGCCTTCGGCGATGCAGCAGCTTCCTTGATGATTGGCAATTCACCGGTAATAGCCGAAATCGAAGCCAGGCTTTCTCTGGCCGACGAGATTACAGATGTGTGGCGGACTGATGAGGATACCTATGTGCGCTCCTGGGAGGACCGCTGGGTGATAGGCCACGGCTATACAAAGAATATTCAGGAAGCCGTCAATACCCTTTTGCAAAGGACTAAATTAAAAGCTGCCGATTTCGCCAAAGCCATATTCTCAGCGCCCGATGCCCGTAGCTACCAGGCCCTGGGCCAGAGCCTGGGCTTTACGGCAGCCCAACTACAGGACCCACTTTTATCAACCGTGGGCAGCACCGGCGCAGCCCATCCTATTCTCCTTTTGGTGGCTGCCCTGGAGACCGCTAAACCCGGAGACCGTCTACTATTAGCCGGCTATGGCGACGGCTGCGATGCCTTCATCCTCAGGGTGACTCCCGAAATAGAAAAGGTTAAAGGCAAAAAAGGTGTAAAGGGACACCTCGCTTCAAAGAGGCCGCTGGCAACCTACGAAAAATACCTGGCCTACCGCCGCATGCTTTCCTGGCCGGAACGCGAGCCTCTGCGCCTGTTCCCCGCAGCCACTGCTATGTGGCGGGATAGACCCTCGGTATTAAGCCTGCACGGCAGCCGTTGCCGGAAATGCGGTACTATATCCTTTCCCATCCAGCGGGTATGCTACGAATGCCAATCGGTAGATGACTACGAAGAGGCTCCATTGGCCGGCAAACTGGGCAAACTATTTACCTACTGTCTGGATAACCTGGCAGGAGGGCTGGAGCCGCCCACTGTGCAATCAGTCGTAGACATGGATGGTGGCGGCAGAATCTATTGCCTGATGACTGATAATGACCCCAACCAGGTAAAGGTGGAAATGCCGCTGGAGATGACCTTCCGTCGCCTCTATGAAGGTGCGGGCTTCCATAACTATTTCTGGAAATGCCGGCCGGTGCGGTAAATATGGGGTTTTTAACGAAATACTTTTAATCCCTCTCAATCTCCCTTTCTTAAAGGGAGAGGATTTAGTTTTCCCCCTTTCGCAAAAGGGGGAGTAAGGGGGATTTTCCAAGTTCCGCAGGACTATCTGGTTGGGATGTTTTTGATTTATACAACATTACCTGATAACATAAATCCAATATTTTTCAGGCAGGTATATTCATGGAAATAGCTCCCGGAATACATAGCATCCCATCGGTTGAAAAAAAGCGGCCCGGCCTCTTCCCTTCGAATGTGTACCTGCTGCTCGGACCTGAGCCTGTACTGATTGATTCGGGGCTGGCTAAAGAGAAAATAGTGGCACCCCGTCTGCGCTACCTTAAAGAACTAAATGTCCACCCCCGCTACATACTCATTACTCACGGCCACCCCGACCACTGGGGCGGGGCTGTGGAGATAAGCAAAGCTACCGGGGCAAAGATACTTGCCCATCCTTCGGAGAAAAAGCCGCCCGAAGGGATACAGCCCATCGAGGACGGTTTCAAAATAGAACTGGGCCAATGGACATTACAGGCTGTTTACACCCCCGGCCATACGCCTGGCAGTATGTGCTATTACATTCCTCAACTTGGGGCCCTGTTTACCGGTGACTCCATACTTGGCATCGGCACCACCGTAATCCGCCCTAAAGAGGGCGACATGGGGCTGTATGTCGCTTCTCTTCAAAAGCTGCTTTCTTTATCCCTGAAAGTTATTTACCCCGGCCACGGCCCGGTAGTGAATTCACCTCTGCCGAAGATAGAGGAATTAATCCGCCACCGACGGGAACGGGAGCTTCAGGTTATAGATCGCCTGAAACATGGCATCTCCACCCCCGACGGCCTTGTGGCTGATATCTATCCCGAGGTGACCGATCGAATCAAGAAGATGGCCAGGGAACAGGTGATGACACAACTAGCCAAGCTGCAACGGGAGGGCAAAGTAGTAAAGAAGGGACGCAAGAAAGAGGAAATAAAGTATCTACTAATGAAATGACCGTAGGGGCAATTAATGAATTACCCTTATTGATACCCCAGGTTTAAACCGGATGTATAGGTAAGACAACTTCTAAATTGTATTATCCCAGGAGGCTAAATATTATGTCAACCACAAAGGAGGTAACTCTCCTCCAGATTTTTCCCAAAACAGCGCAAATCAAAAACAACCACCTGTCCGTAGGCGGTTGTGACTGCATGGAACTGGCCAACAAATTCGGAACACCTCTCTATATCTTCGATAAAGCTGCTCTGCTGGACCGCTGTGCAGAATTTCAAAAAGAGTTTGGAAGCCGTTATCCTAACAGCCTTGTTTGCTATGCATCCAAAGCCTTTACAAACCGTCCGCTGGTTACAATTTTAAAAGATACTGGCCTGGGATTAGATGTAGTCTCCGGTGGAGAGTTGGCCATAGCCCAATCGGCTGGCTTCCCGCCACGAAATGTTTACTTCCACGGCAATAACAAATCGGAGGCAGAGCTTAGGCAGGCTGTGGAATGGGGAATCGGGAGAGTGGTAGTAGACAACTTTTATGAAATTTCCCTTCTGGAGAAGGTAGTTGCCGGGCTGGGTAAAACACAGGACATCCTGCTGCGGCTCTCCCCCGGCATAGACCCCCACACCCACCACCTCACGTCGACAGGCGTCGTGGATAGCAAGTTCGGCTTTCTCATGGCTCACGCCGAACAGGCGGTAACCGACGCTCTTAAAGCTCCCCATCTCCGTCTTATCGGTCTTCACGCTCACCTGGGCTCACCCCTGTTCGATGTAGAGCCATACCTGGAAGCTATCCCCCTGCTGCTGAAATTTGCCGCCGATATGAAACGGAAACACGGATTCCGCCTTGAGGAATTCAGCCCCGGCGGCGGCTTCGCTGTCACCTACATTCGCGAGAGACCCGCTCCACCCATCTCTTATTATGCTGAGGCTATTACCTCGATAATAAAGACCCAGGCACAAAAACTTGGTTTAGAACTACCTCGGCTTACCTTAGAGCCCGGTCGGGCAATAGTCGGGCCAAATGCCATAGCGCTCTACACGGTTGGGGCCAGTAAGGATATACCGGGCATCCGCAAATACATTTCCGTGGATGGCGGCATGGGCGACAATATACGGCCTCCCCTTTATGAAGCCAAATACGAGGCCCTGGTGGCCAACAAGGCTTCCGAACCAGCCAAAGAGAAAGTAACGCTATGCGGTAAATATTGTGAGTCCGGCGACATCCTGATAAAAGATATAGACCTGCCGCCGCTTGCGCCTGGCGATATCATTGCCATGCCCAGCATGGGGGCGTACTCCATTCCGATGGCCAGTAACTATAATGCCTCTTTGAAACCAGCTATCGTTATAGTCGAAAATGGCAAGGCCACCCTAATGCGCCGCCGGGAGACCTACCAGGACCTGATAGACAAAGATGTGAGTTAGATTCCCCCTCTCCGCCATCGGAGAGGGGCAGGGGTGAGGTCAACAAAGATTGTTTTTGAGAATTAATATATAATATATACATGTGGCAGGTTTTAGGACAGGCTAGGGCCATAAGATTTCTGGAAAATAGCATCGCCCGGGGCGAACCAGCTCACGCATATTTGTTGACGGGGCCTCCCCATGTCGGCAAAATGACCCTGGCCCGGAATTTTGCCCAGGCGTTAAATTGCTCCTCCTCCCAGACGCCCTGCGGACAATGCCCTTCATGCACCCGTATCGCCTCCAGTAAGTATAGTGATGTCCAGGTGATAATCCGGCTTAAAGATGAAAAGACCGGCCGGTTTAAACGGGACATTAGTATTGAACAGATGCGGGATGTGCAGAAGGCTGCCCAGTTCCCACCTTATGAAGGCAAGTTCAAGGTCTTCATCATAGACGGCGCTGAATGGCTCTCCTCAGAGGCTGCTAACTGCTTTCTCAAGACCCTGGAGGAGCCGCCCGCCCGGGTAATCTTTCTCTTACTGACGGCTAAAGAGTCCGGTGTTTTGCCAACAGTAGTTTCCCGTTGCCAACGGTTGGAACTCCATCCTATGCCCTCGAACCAGGTGGAAGATACCCTGATAGCGCAAGGGGTGGATAAATCGCAGGCGCAATTATTGGCCCATCTTAGCCAGGGTTGCCTGGGCTGGGCGCTTCAGGCTAAAATAGAGCCTCAGCTTTTACAACAAAGGCAGGAGAAATCTGACCTTTTCCGGCAGATGGCTAAATCTGGCTATGATGTCCGTTTTGGCGTCGCCGCCGAGCTGGCGGTCCAGTTTGAACGTGAACCTGAACAGGTAACCACTGTTTTAGAGACCTGGAGCATGTGGTGGCGGGACCTCCTGCTGATAAAGGAGAAGTGTCGGCAGTGGGTGGTGAACGTTGATCAAATGGCTGAACTGGAACAATCCGAAGCTAATGTATTCTCGGTGACACAGATTAAAGGAGCAATCAAGAATATTCAAATGACCATTCGGTACCTGCGGCAAAATGCTAACCCGAGATTGGCTCTTGAGGTACTGATGCTAAGCATACCCCTCCCGCTCCCTGTCTGAGGGAAATCCTATTGAAGGGTTGAATAACAATAATAAAGAAAGGACGGTTTTTTCTTTTCGGAAGAGAATCCCCTATGCCCCAATGTATTGGGACATGGTAAAGGATGAAAATAGACTGCATTGTCATTCTGTCCGAGCGGGTATCGGACTCCGATGTTTTACTCGGAGGAGCGAAGCGAAGAATCTCAGGGTGGGAGTGGAATTCACCCTCACCTAACCTCTCCCTCAAGGGAGAGGAAAAGGTCTATTTTCGGGGGAACACCTTCCGGGAAGTGAAGAATAAAATTCTATGGCAGAAGTAATAGGTGTCCGCTTTAAGCGGGCTGGTAAAATCCATTATTTCGACCCGGCAGGCAACCAGTTTAAAGTTGGTGACCAGGTAATAGCCGATGAGGGACGCGGACCGGAGATAGGCCGTGTAGTCCTGATACCATCCCAGGTAATATCCAGTGATATTACTGAATCTCCGAAACCTATAATCAGGCCGGCTAAAGAAGAGGATTTAAAGCAAGTACAGGCTAATAAAGAGAAGAACATGGATACCTTAGTTAAAGGTAGAGAACTTCTCGCTCATTCCCGTCTGCCCATGAAGTTCCTGAGCGTGGAATCCACTTTAGAATCCGACCGTTACACCTTTTACTTTACCGCTGAAGGTAGAGTGGATTTCCGGGACCTGGCCAAAGAGCTTAGTACGGTATTAAAAGCCAAGGTTGACCTGCGCCAGGTCGGCCCGAGAGATGAAGCCAAATTATTAGGTGGTTATGGGCATTGTGGACGCCAGCTTTGTTGCGCTAACCACCTCACAGAATTTACACCTGTCTCCATCAAGATGGCTAAAGAACAGGAACTTTCCCTTAACCCGGCGAAAATATCGGGTTTATGCGGACGGCTGTTATGCTGTCTGGCATATGAAATTGAGCAATACCGTTTAATGAGAGCGAGGCTCCCTAAAAAGGGCCAGCACGTTAATTCGCCTCAGGGCCCTGCCGTTGTTCTGTATAGCAATCCGCTGACAGAGACAGCTATTGTCGAGTTAGAGACTAAAGCAGTAGTAGAATATCCGGCCACACAGCTTACTCTCATACCCCCCGCCTCAGAAAACAAGACTTCCGGTTCTAAGGCAAAATGAATTAACTTAACGTATCTTCAGCCGTTGGATACGGCGCCGCGGTGAGTAAGTTTTATTGAGGGACAAATTTTTCCCACTGGGGATAAGTACGGAGGTGATAGGGGGAAACGGTGAAACCAATTGGCCGTGGCATCGTCGGTTGATGAAGCAACTTCATCCCAGCTTCAGAGGGCGTCCGGCCAGCTTTGCGATGGTTGCATGGTATGCAGGCGCTGACAATATTCTGCCATGTATGTTCTCCACCTCTGGACCGTGGTATAACGTGGTCGAGTGTCAAACTGTGAGACTCTTTGCCGCAATATTGACACACAAATTTGTCCCTGAGAAACACCTGAAGACGCGTTAGTTTATGCTGAGGGCGTGGACGTTTAACCTGGTGACCCAGGCGAATAACCGAAGGCAATGGAAATACTGAATATACGGTACGGATTTCTCCAAGCCCATTCTCCAGTAGCTCCGCCTTACCCTCGAGCATAAGAACTAAAGCCCGCTTTGCCTGGCAAATATTAAGAGGCTCATAGTTCTGATTGAGAACCAGAACATTTGAATTAAGCATTGGATTTTCTGATTGTTAGGATAGCCCTGTAATTCCAAAAAGTCAAGTTCAAATCCGTTTTGTCCTATCTGGGAGTCCATGTTAGAATATGCATAGAGCAAAATGAAAGTTGAGGTGGTGAATGGCTAAACCTGTTAAGATTCTGCTTATTACGCTTTCCCTTATCTTGTTGGTAAGTGTCTCGTTTGGTTCCGGGATTTTAATATCCCAGCGGATAACTGCCGCTCATCCCTACCTGTCTACTCCCCGGGATGTCCCAAAATCTATGGAGGCAACGTGGGAGGTTTGGACGCTCCTTACCACAGAATATGTAGAAAAACAGAACCTGGACACCAAAAAGATACAACAAGGGGCTATAAAAGGCATGATGGACGCCCTTAAAGACCCCTATTCTTCCTATCTTGACGCCGAGAACAATAGGTTAGAGACGTCTAACCTGCATGGTAGTTTCGAGGGTATAGGCGCCCAGGTTGGAATGAAAGAAAATCAGTTGATTGTGATAGCTCCCATCCCTGATACCCCGGCGGAAAAAGCCGGAATCAGACCTGGCGATGCCCTCCTGGAAATAGAAGGTCAATCTACAGCAGGTTTAAGCCTCGCAGAGGCAGTTATTAAAATCCGCGGACCGAAGGGAACACCGATAACATTGTTAGTGCGTCATGAGGGTAAGACTACCTCCGATTCCATCACCATAGTCCGGGCCGAGATAAAAGTGAAAAGTGTCCGCTGGCAACCCAGGGGAGACGTAGCCCATATACAAATATTCCAATTTTCAGGGGATACCGGCCGGGAACTTAACCAGGCGCTGGATGAAATAAACCGCCAGGGTTCGAAACAAATTGTACTGGATTTAAGATCTAACCCCGGTGGTTTACTAACCGAGGTTGTGGCTGTAGCCAGCCAGTTCCTTAAAGAAGGCCAGACGGTATTGTACACAGTGAATAATCAAGGGGAACGAAGGGAAATGAAAGCTAGCGCCGGGGGGAAAGCGTTAGAGCGACCCATCGTAATCCTGGTGGATAGCCATAGCGCTAGCGGTAGCGAAGTGTTATCCGGGGCGCTTCAAGACCATAAACGAGCCCCGGTGATGGGAACAAAGACCTTCGGTAAAGGCAGCGTCAATATGCTGTTCCCTTTAAGAGATGGTTCCGGTCTTTATCTGACAACAGGCCGATGGTTAACCCCAAATGGACGCCCCATAGAAGGTAAGGGCCTCGACCCCGACGTCGAGGCTGTTACCAAACCCGAAGACCGCGCTTCCGGGAAAGACCCGGCCCTGGACCAGGCGCTGGAATATTTAAAGGGGTTAAAGACTGCTATGATTCCTTCCATCCGTTAAAATAAACGTTTTTGTAGCTGTTATTGAAAACTCAATTGACAAACCGCTCAAGTAACAGTAGAATTCGGCGGTTGTATTAAAGGGTGATGCAAAAAATAAACCTTATCTTTGGCATAATATCGCTGGTCATAGGTTCAGGTCTGGTTATAGCGTCAGTTTACGAAGGAATTAAACCCCTGGGACTGGTTTTGGGGGGTCTCCTGTTCATAAACGGATTGGTCAGACTATGGTTAACCAGACAGCGCAAAGCTTTAGTTGGTGGTGCAGGCTCGGAATCTAAGCCCTCACCATTTCAACAGGACTAATTTGTGAAACATATATGGGAGCGCAAGCCGGGTGACCGCGTAATACACCTCCACCGGCCCCAGCGCTATCGGCTGCGACGCGTCCTTGGCGTACCAGGCTTGTGGGCAACAGGCTATGGAGATGTAGGCTCTTCCATATATTATGCACTGGGCATTGTAGCTTTGGTCGCAATGGGGGCTACACCCGTTGTTCTTGGAATAGCTGGCATCATCTTTATTTTCAATGCACTTACCTACGCAGAGGGTGTGTCCATGCTCCCCGAGGCAGGTGGTTCGTCCAGCTTCGCCCGGCATGGGTTCAATGAGCTAATTGGTTTCATCGCCGGGTGGGCTCTAGTCTTCAGTTACGTCGTAACTATCGCTATATCCTCTTTTACCATCCCTTCGTATCTGGGATACTTCTGGGAACCTTTCAAGCAATCACAAGTCCTGGGGGTTGCCGTATCCATGGGTATAGTGCTTTTTTTGACGGCACTTAATGTGCTGGGAGTAAGAGAGAGTACACTTTTTAGTTTATCCATGGCTATACTTGATGTAATCACTCAGGTTTTCTTGATATTCCTCGGAATGGTATTCCTCTTTGACACCCACCTCTTGGCCCAAAATGTCACCTTGTATTGGCCTGAGACCCACAATTTTATCTTTGGCATTGCAGTAGCCTCCATTGCCTTCACTGGCGTTGAGAGTGTCTCTCAACTGGTAGAGGAGACCCGCCACCCCCAGGTGCGTGCGCCACGAGCCTATATCGCCATGATGTTTACCGTACTTATATTATTTGCCGGGATCTCTCTGGTCGCTTTTTCGGTAATGACTCCTCAGCAATTAGCCACCGACTGGGCAACTGACCCGGTCGCTGGCATAGCTGCCAACCTGCCGGAGAGGCTTGCGCAGTCGCCTCCGTCCGACCCCGCCCTTAGCATACTATATATCTGGTTTGTGAACGGTCTCCGGCATGTGTTGCCCTTTCTCGTCGCTATTCTTGCAGCGACTATTTTGCTCATTGCGACCAACGCCGGGATATTGGGCATATCACGGCTTTCTTTTTCTCTCAGTGAGCACCGGGAGCTACCAAGCGTCTTTAAACGGATACACAGTAGGTTTAAAACACCATATGTAGCCATACTTGTTTTCTCTGGTATGGCAATACTCCTGCAACTCCCCGGGCTTTTTTCGCCCAATATCTTTACCATCCTGGGTGGACTATACGCCTTTGGCTCCTTAGCCACCTTTGCGTTAGCCCACGCCTCCATCCTCAGCTTACGCTGGCGACAGCCAAACCGGCCCCGGCCTTTCAAACTTACCTGGAGTATCCGGGTAAAAGGGACGGAGTTGCCTGTAACAGCGATCCTTGGGCTTATTAGCACTTTTAGTATATGGGTGGTGCTTATAATCTATCAACCCTATAGCAGATGGCTTGGTTTTGCCTGGATGGCCCTGGGGGTAGGAATCTATTTCATCTACCGCCGTCATGCCCACCTTCCAATCCTGCGGATGGGCAAGAAACTGAAAGGCATAACCAAAGCGGGCTAAAAGCAACCCACCAGTGAGGAATGTCTCCTAGAACCTCATTGCGGGGTATTGCTAAAGCGTTTATAATGAGGTCATGGACTTCCGGAACATATTAGTGCCGGTAAACGGCACACCATCAGATGCGGAAGCTTTGAGATTGGCCTGTAAACTGGCCAAGGAAGCTAAATCTAAAATACTCGTTGTTTACGTAGTGGAAATACGCCGTAGTTTACCTTTGGATGTCCGTCTGGATACAGAGATAAGCAAGGGAGAGGATACTCTCACCCGGGCAGAGCAGGTGATTGAGGAAGAAGAGTATCAGGCGGAGGCTGCTCTGCTCCAGGCCAGGGAAGTAGGCCCCGCCATAGTCGAAGAAGCCGTAGAACGCGAAGCTGATATTATTATTATGGGATTTGGATATAAGAGCCGCTTTGGTGAGTTTAGCCTGGGTGACGCAGTCCCTTATGTGTTGAAAAACGCAAGTTGCCCGGTAATTCTGTACCGCTTACCCACAAAGAAGGCTAATCAGAGGCTGGATACGGAGCAAAACTCTTGAAAGTCGTTATTATGGGGTGTGGCCGGGTTGGCGCTCAAATAGCCTCTATTATGGATACAGAAGGACACGAAATCACAATCCTCGATATGGACTCCCGCAGTTTCCGGAGGCTGCCCCCCACTTTTGGCGGCGTCGCCCTCCTGGGAGACGGGACCGACCAGGAATCCCTCAAAAAAGCCGGGATTGAAGAAGCTAATGCTTTTGTGGCGGTTACCCAGGGGGATAATCGCAATGTGATGGCCGCCCAGATTGCAAAGCATATTTTTGGCGTTCACAGGGTCCTTTGCCGCATATACGACCCTTTGCGCCGCGACCTGTATGAGGACCTGGGCATAGAGGCTTTCAGCCCTACCACTATTTTTGCCCACCTCGTGCGAGATAAACTACTGGAGACATCAGAATAACTATATGTATATCATCATTGTAGGCGGCGGAAAAGTAGGCTATTACCTGTGTCGAACCCTCCTGACAGAGGGCCACGAGGTGCTTATTATAGAAAAAAACGACTCTAAATGTGAACGCCTGGAGGAGGAACTGGGCAGTATCTGTTTGCACGGCGACGGCTGCGAGACTACCGTCCTGGCTGAGGCCGGAACTGGGCGGGCTGATATGCTTATTGCCGCTACTAACGAGGATGAAGACAACCTGGTCTCCTGCCAGGTAGCCAAATACAAATTCAAGGTACCCCGCACCATCACCTTGATTAACAATCCCGAGAATGAAAAGGTATTTAAAAAGCTGGGTATCGATGTTACGGTGAGCAGCACTAACCTCATTCTGGAGCATATAGAGCAGGAAGTCCCCACCCATCACCTGATGCACCTGCTAAACCTCGAAGAAACCGGCCTGGAGATTGTAGAGATACGTATACCTCCTCATTCTTCGGCTATAGGACGCAAGGTCAAGGAATTGACTTTACCACCCGGGTCGGTCCTGGCTTTGCTAATCCGGAAAGACCAGAGACCGGTGGTCCCCACCCCGGACACTATCCTTGAGGTCGAAGACCAGTTGTTAGCAGTGACAAAACCCGAGGCAGAAGAGGCGTTGCGTATCTCACTAACCGGCCAAAGAGCGGAAAAACGTGGGAAATGAGAAGAGAGTAGCCTATTTTGGCCCGGCCGGCACTTTTACCGAACAAGCCGCTCTGAGCTACGCTCCCCGGGCCCAGCTAATCCCCTTCCCTACCATCCCGGCAGTGGCGGCAGCCGTATCTACAGGCATGGCAGATGAGGGTGTAGTGCCCATCGAAAACAGTATCGAAGGCTCAGTAAACGACACCCTGGACCTGCTCATCCACGAATCCCAAACCCTTATCCGGCAGGAAATCATACTACCCATTGAACAATGCCTGCTGGTAAAACCGGGCACTCCGACTACTGCCATAGAAGTTATCTACTCCCACCCACAGGCGCTAGGCCAGTGCCGGCGCTTTCTGGAACGTTGTTTCCCCAAGGCCCAACTGGTCGCCGCCCTGAGTACGGCAGCGGCTGTTGAGGAAATGATGAAATCCTCCATACCGTCGGCAGCCGTCGGCCCGCAGCGGGCAGCATTGTTATGGGGCGCACAGGTGTTAGCCAGAGGAATACAGGACCACAAATCTAATCTCACCAGATTTGTAGTGCTGGCTGCAACCGACAATACTCCGACAGGCGCCGATAAAACCTCCTTTTGTTTTTCCTTCGCCGAAGATAAACCCGGCCTGCTGCTTAGCGTTCTCCAGGAATTTGCCAACCGGAAAATAAACCTAGCCAAAGTGGAGTCCCGTCCCTCTAAAGACAGCCTGGGAAAATATATATTTCTAATAGATCTGGAGGGACACCGCCTTGACCCAGTTATTGCAGAAGCTTTAGCCAGTGTTCATGCCAAATGCGACCTGTTTAAGGTTTTTGGTTCCTATCCCAGGTTCAAAGCCAATAATTGAGGAGGTCCCTATATGCCGATAGTCCGAATTGAAATGTGGCCGGGCAGGACAGAGGCCCAGAAAGCCGAGTTGGCGCGGGTTATCACAGAAGCTGTGGTCACTATCGCCCACACCACCCCTGATGAAACTATCGTTATTTTTCAGGATGTGCCAAAGGAGAACTGGGCCAAGGCCGGCGAGCTGGCTTCCAAGAAAAAACCTGCTAAATAGATATTTCCATATGCTATAATATTACTGAATCAACGGCAGCGTAGCTCAGAGGTAGAGCAGGGGACTCATAAGCCCTTGGTCACTGGTTCAATTCCAGTCGCTGCCACCAAAGTTACATTAAAAAACACTGCCGTTGAGCAAGTCCCACCAGGACAACTGTTAGCCAACCAGGCATGGTTATGCGTTCCTAACAAGTATTCTTTATTGGGTTTATTCCGTGATTAAAAAAAATATACGACCAATTAAGATTTATCCAACAGCGCTTTTCTCATGTTTATTAACTCCTTACTTCCGCAGTCAAAGCCCCAGGTAACCTTCAATGCCCCCGGCACACAGACATTTTCACACTGAAAACAGACGATGCACTCCGTAGAAAGAACCCTCTGTCCGTTCTTAATATAGTCAGTAATGCGGATATCGGTTGGACATACTTTTTCGCAAGCGCCGCAGCCGTTACACTTTTTGGCATCACCGGCCATCTTCAGGAGAGAGAAACGGCTGGTCACCTTGAGTGGGGCTGTTATGGGACAAACATATTTGCAAAAAGCACGATTGTCCTTTAGTGCAAACGCCAGTATGATCGCTATAGCATAGTACAGCACATTGCCACCAATGAGCCAATATAGTTCAGTCATACTCTGCGATTGGACTCGATAGCCAAATACAAACCAGAGTACCAGTACCAGCCCCAAACTAAGGGCAAAATGTACGTAGCGAAGGTTGCCCCACCTGGTAGAAAGTCTCCCGCTTTTATTACGTGGGAAAGGTAGATAGTCCAGTACCATAGCTGTCCAGCATGTCCAGGCACACCACGCGCGATTAAAAATCAGAGGACCAATTACTTTGGCAATTAAATAATGTAAAACAGCCCCGCCGAATAATCCCGTCAGAAGGTAGAAAAAGAACCCCTCAATCTGCATATTTTCGCGGGCAAAAAAGCCAAGAAAACCAAGCATGTAGATACCGACCAATAGCTGTGATAACCTGCGCCCCTGATATTTTTTCTTCCTAGGCAATAATGAGTATGACCCCATGCCTATACCAATAGAAGTGCCGATGTAAAAAAAATTGAATAGATAGAAGATCGCGCCGGTTGTCTGCCAGAGCACTATAGCGATTACCCAAAACATGCCCATTATAATGAGCGGTGTTTTCAGTGTAGAGAATCGAAACTTTTTATCCAGACTCATGCATCATTTATGATAATCAATTGCAAAATTTCTGTCAAAGGATATCCACGTATTGCAGAATCTATTGCTAAGTAACATTAAATCTGACACTTTATAAAGGTAGTGATTCATCACGTAACGTTAATGAAGGTCCTGGCGACATATATCTCTTTTAAGGTGATCCAGTCCATTATACGGCACTCGACAGGGAACTTACCGCATTGTGCCGGCGTAGCCAGGAGTTCCCAGCGGATGGCTGAGGTGAGGCCGAAGGGCTGGTTAACCGCCAGGCCAAAAGGCCTTGAATACGGGGAGGACGATATGCCCAAAGCGCGAGTGCTGTGGTGTAACCCACGGCACTCGGTTATTGGAACTAACTTTTCACCGGCTGCTACCCTGTCCACCACCTCCTCCTCCGCTCCCGCTGCCACCGCCTCCACTACCACCACCGCCACCGGAACCACTACTGCCAGAGCCAGAGTTGCCACCGCTTGAATTAGACCCACTACCACTGCTGCCACCTCCTCCTCCCCCACCACTACTGCTACCACCTTTATCATCGCCGCCTCCCCCTTGAGTAGCTATTGGAGCAGCAGCTTTTCCCCCTTTATCCTCAACAACTCCCGCCGTGGGAGCCACAGGAGCTACACTAGCGCTTCCGGTTATGCCACCAACGACTCCTGATGCAGGAAATACCGGGGCAACAGTCTGGCTCTGGCACACCTCCACATTGGAAAAAACGTATTTACCCCCTGTGACCGGGTCAATCACCTCGAATTGGCCGAAGGGGAAAGGACCCGGCGGACAGGCTATCCCGACCAGAATGGCGGTATCCAGGCCATCGCCGCCGTTGATATCCTCTTTGTGGTTGGCTGGCACGTCGCCCGCATTAATAACGAAGGAGTCATTACCCCCATTACCCTGCTGGCCGTCCACTCCCAATCCACCCTTCAACATATCATCCCCACTGCCACCGGAGAGAGCGTCGTCACCAGGGCCGCCGTCAAGTTTGTCATTGCCGGAGCCGCCGGAGAGAATATCGTCTCCATCGCCTCCAAATAGTATGTCGTCACCCGAACCGCCGGAAAGGACGTCATCCTCAGCGCTCCCTTCCAGCCTATCGTTATTTGAGCCGCCGGAAAGCCTATCATCCTGTGCACCGCCGTGCAGCGTATCGGCATCCGAGCCCCCGGTAAGTGAATCATCTCCAGGGCCACCGTCTAACCGGTCATCCTCCGAGCCTCCGGTTAGACTATCATCACCAGCGCCTCCCTCCAGTGAATCTTCCCCATGGCCACCGGTGAGCGAGTCGTCATCATCTTCACCTTCCAATTCGTCGCTTCCGTCCCCACCTACTATACTGTCATCACCATCACCCCCGACAAGCCGGTCCCTGCCGCTGCCGCCGGAGAGCGAATCGTCCCCCCGGTTACCGTCAAGGGCGTCGGTGCCGGAGCCGCCGGAAAGGCTATCATCCCCTTCACCCCCCAACAGTATATCCTCGCCCGACCCACCGGAAAGTGAGTCGTCTTCCTGACCTCCCTCTAATTTGTCATTGTCTGAGCCGCCGGTTAGTCTGTCGTCCTGTGCTCCGCCAGAAAGCAGATCACTCCCCGATCCGCCGGAGAGCGAATCGTCGCCGAGGCCGCCTTCCAGGCTATCACTTCCGGAGCCGCCGGAGAGGCTATCGTCCTGGTCACCGCCGAGTAAAGTGTCACCCCCTGAACTACCGGTAAGGCTATCATCGTCAGCGCCTCCGGCTAATATGTCGAAACCAGAGCCGCCAGAGAGCGAGTCGTCTCCCTGTCCGCCGGAGAGAAGGTCGTTACCAGAGCCGCCGGAAAGGCTGTCATCTTCATAATCGCCTACCAAAGTGTCTTCTCCGGAACCGCCCGAAAGGGAATCGTCACCACGGCCGCCATCGAGCCGGTCTTCCCCTGAACCTCCTGTTAAACTATCGTCCTGGTTACCACCGGACAATGTGTCTATTCCAGAGCCGCCAGAAAGGGAGTCATCGTCATCACCACCTTCAAGCTGGTCGTGGTTACTGCCGCCCGATAATCTATCATCGCCACTCCCTCCAGCCAGCCGGTCGTTATCGCTTCCACCATTGAGCACATCATCATCGGCTTCACCGGAGGCTAAGTCCTGACCGGAATTGCCCGAAAAAATGTCATCTCCGGAACCTCCCACAAAGATATCGTCACCGGACATACCGCTGAAAGAGTCATCCCCTGAAGCCCCTGTTATGGAATCATTACCGCTACCACCATCCCCCCTGTCATCCCCCTCGTTGCCAACTATGGTGTCATTACCGCTATGGCCATCGAGCCTATCATCTCCAGGACCGCCTATAAGGACATCATCCCCACTCCCTCCACCAAGGCCATCGTCCCCGGAATCTCCATACAGGGTATCGTTACCAGAACCACCGGATAGGGAATCGTCCTGGTTGCCACCAGATAATAAGTCTATCCCGGAGCCGCCGGAAAGGGTGTCATCGTCATCACCGCCTTCAAGTTGGTCATCACCACTGCCCCCCGACAAACTATCGTCTCCACTACCCCCGGCCAGCCTATCGTTGTGGCTTCCGCCACTGAGCGAATCATCATCGGCTTCACCGGAGGCTAAGTCCTGACCGGAACCACCCGAAAATTTGTCGTCCCCCTGGCCTCCAACAAAAACGTCATCGCCGGACAGGCCGCCGAAAGAATCATCACCCGCAGCCCCGGATATGGAATCATTTCCGCTACCGCCGTCACCCCTGTCATCCCCATCATCGCCAAAGATAGTATCATTACCATCGTGACCATCAAAACTATCATCTCCAGGACCGCCGGTAAGAACGTCGTCTCCGTTTCCTCCCTTAAGGTTATCATCACCGGGATCTCCATACAGGGTATCGTTACCAGAACCACCGGATAACGAATCAGCGCCTCCTAACCCGGAAATGATGTCATTGCCGGCTGCGCCGGCAATGGAGTCATCGCCTGGCCCTCCTTGAATAACATCGTCACCCTGTGTGCTTTGAGGCGGACTGATAAACAGGTCAATAACACTTGCCTGTGCTGGCTGCGTTAACTCCGTGAAAAGCGCTGTGCCAGATGCGGGCGCTACGGCGGTGGACGCCGCACCCGAAATCAGTTTATTTATCAAAGTGGCCAGAAACGAGCCATCTGACTGGCGCACGGCCCGTACCTCGACACGGCTATTAACAACCGGGTTATTCTGTAGACTGGTAGATGCACCAACCTTAACGTCGACATTCCCTAAACGCCATAAATCGCCTGTTATACTGGTTACAAAGTCTATTAATATAATCTCGTGCCCCGGTGTAGATGGTGGGACTATTGGGGCAAGTATGATGGGCGCTGGTATTGAAATTACCGGAATAGGAATGATAGGGGACGGTATAGAAATTGACGGACCAGGCAAAGCAGATACCGGTGTGACATCTATCGGCGGCCTTGAAGAGATTGTCAGACTTTCCCCCATGAACTCCACGGTCGCCAGCTTACCGATAGTAAGAGAAGTATCTATAGCTGCGGGGGAACCGTTACCGGCGGTTAAAAATTCTATTCCCCCTATACGCCAGAAGATAGGGCTGGTGCTCTCAACAATGCCTGAGAACAAGTATGTTATCCGAACTTCCGCCGCCTGTATAGGGAGATTTCCAGACTGGGACAGAGTTATCATTTGCGCAACCAGCGGGCCGGGAGACAAACTGCGTAAAGCAACAACGTTGACGATGTCCCCTTTTTTAGTATTTGTCGGGGCATTAGTGACAGCGCTGGGGTAAATAAACTGGGGCTGGCTACCAACCTGCCACTCTTGCCTGGCGGCATCAATGTCTTTAATGACACCACGCACGTTAAATATGGCTATTGCTCCGGATGGCAATGATGTTGGTAGAGGAGTCCTATCCGCTTTTGGACCGGGGTACATTGGTGAAAGCAGGACAGGTGCAGGGCCGCTATTGATACGTACGGCGATAAAACCCGTAGCCGCGCTCACGCTTCTGGCCCCCACCACTCCAGGCAATGCCATAGCCAGAAGCAGTGCTATGGTAAGAAACCGTAAAAGGAGGTTGCCTTTCACAAATTGCGGTTTTACCCAAAACCCCTTGAACCTGACCAGATATTTCATCATAATATCTCCCTTTAGTGTCTGAAATTAAATAGCTTTTGTACGCCATGCTACCCATATTTTTTAAATACTTATTTAGATGCTATCCGATGGATGATAAAAAAGTCATTAAATAATAGGGGATAAAATTAAATATTTATAACATTTGAAGGAAGGGTCGCCTGTTATGTGGGAATACAGGCTTTTCCCTATCTTTAAAGATTTGTGCAGTCAATGCTAATAAAAAGAGGGGCGACTAACCGTCGCCCCTCTTTTTATTACTTTAACTCCTGCCGCACCTCGGCTTGATGCGCTCTGAACCTGCCCATGCTCTCACCTATTTTGGAAGCTTTGCCTTGAAGTCCGTGTAGGTTATGATATCGCCATGGCCGCCGGCAATGGTGTTGACTTTGATGCCGCTCTTGACTATGACGTCATTCAATTCTTTGGCGGTGGGGCCCGGGTCGCCGGGTGGAGAATAAATATCGCTGATGAAGACTACCCCTTCTTTCTCCACGAATGGCATAACCATGTCCACCGCATGCGTGGATGGCACGTGGTACACCGTCACCGGGCGAAGGGTGTCCGGGATAGCTAAAGAGCCATTTACAGGCACCGTCTTGATTACAGCCATCTTTCCACTGAGCTCAAGGGCATCCGGTTCAATTGACGATTTGGCAGCCAGACTTCTCGCGTAGAACGGCTCAACAGCAGCGCCCACGACGACCGCAGCACCCTCGGCTGCATAAGTCCTCAGCCCGGCGGAATGATCTATATGATGATGGTCTGATATGACATAGGTGATGGGCTTCCCAGGCCATTTGGTCTTTATCCAGGCGATGACCGCCTTGCTGCGGGCCTCGTCAAGAGGCGCCTCGACAACAGCGATGCCTTTCTCCTGCTCGATGGCCATCGAGTTGTGCGATCCGCCGGCTATAAAGAAGACGCCCGGCGCCAGTTCCTTGGCGGTTACATTTGTTTGGGAAGAGTCGCGTGGCAAGCCAACCGCAGCAAAGATTTGATGGAATTGGGAGCTTCTCTCACCCATGGCGGCAGCTTCGGCATTGTAGACCGCTTTTGCCTCCGGGGGAAGCTTGAACAAATCTGCGGCAAACGTGGGATTGACCTGGGTTGGACCACGCTTTTCCTGGTGAATGACCTGTCCGGCCAGCATTATGCTAACCTCGGACGGGAAACGGAGACCACCCGTTGCCCCCCGCCAGTCGGAATACGTCACCTCCAGGTCGGTGTCGCGCCGCAGGTAATCGTTCTCTTTGGTGACGAGCTTGGAGATGAGTCCCGTGTCCGCATTCACATACAGTGTGATGGGATAGACACTGTCCTTGACGGTGAGGAGCAGGTGTGTGGACCCGTTCAAAATAGTGGCGCCGCCTTCGCTGGCTATTGACGGGTTGGCGGCGATATCGCGAATGATAAGGTGTGGGTTCAGCAGGCGATGCTGTCTTCTTGTCGATGCCCAACGGGCTGATGTCATGTCGCCTGCGGGTCCGCCTCGCAGCGCCTCCGACCCGGCAATGTACCCCAATTGTCCAGCCACAATCTCGTTGGACTTATTAGTTGTTTTAACGCCGAGGAAATCTATGTTGCGGGTGTAATCCAGGCGTATGTTATTGCCTTTCACGTCATGGCTGACTTTTACCTCAAATGTGGTCCTCTCCGCGGGCGGGTCGAATGGCGTATATGACTCGAATATGAGCCCCCGCTTTCCGCTCGCCTCATAGGAAAAGGCGCTCAGATTCTCTATGGAGCTTTTCCCGCCGATTCCGGTGAAAATCTTTTCCAGCGTACCCGGCGCTGCCGGCAGAGTGGCTACCGGCCCGGCTTTACCCGTAGGACCAGGCGCCCCTGCGGGACCCGCCGGCCCTGCCGGTCCCGGCGCACCGACTGCCCCTGATGGTCCGGCCGGCCCAATTGGTCCAACAGTTCCTTGCTGTCCTGGCGGCCCTGATGGCCCCACCGGTCCGGCGCAACTCAACAAAACCAGGCTAAAAGCTAACAAAATACCCGGAATGAACTGGAATACAAAGGGTGTCTTACATTTTATTTGCACAATTCCTCCTTTTATTTTGCTGTTACTACGACGATTGCTACCGCTGCCTGAAAAACCGACTCTTTTGATGCTAATGCATGGAATTCGAATTAAAACAAGATGGAATAGTCATAACATATTGTTGGAAAATATTAAATATTTATGACATTTTGAGAAAACCCCGATTATATGGGGATTATATTGGAATCATTGTAGGATCGGGGTTCGAACCCGACCCTACGAGCAGGCCACTATAATCTATAATTCAGCCCCTATTGCAGCGTCAGTAGCCTGAGTATCCAGGCATCGGTAAGGACTCCGACATTCTTTCCGGATATCGTAACCTGAGGGTTTTCCCCAGAGTTTCCTGGCTTTATAAATACCCAGTAGCCTCCAAAAGGCACTGTCCATCCTTTACCTGTGGCAGGGTTATAGCTGGCATCTATAGTATCCGAGCCCTTTGTTATACTCCACGCTGGTTGGCCGTACCTCCAGTCATAGGCGCCGATGGTTAGAGTGGAAGACCCCCCGGTATATGTATATGTGCGCCTTAATACCGTATCAGTTTCCCCGGGACTAACCACCTTTGTCCAGGATGATTCCACGCTGTTGAGGGCTGTGTCCACAGGTAACAGTCCCCGCATTTTACCCGGCGTTACATAGGAAAAGTTCTCGCTGAAGTCGGGAGCGGTACCAACAAGGTTCCACGCACCCCTTAAAATGGTTTTCGATGGTGGTATCGGTACGGCATTTGGTGAACGGAGCAACCGGGCCCCGAGGGAATCATCCTGAGTAGCATGGATATACAGGCTATCCAGAGGAGAAATAGTGTCGTTATTCCCCAGGATACTCCACTTGGAAGTAGCAGGGTCGTATTTCAAAGCAACCCCTACACTCTGGCTGCGGTTACCCATTGCCAGTATGTCTCCCCATCTGGTATCGGTCAGCGCCATAGGGGTTGAACGCAGATTCCATCCCCTGCGTAACAATACCTGCGCATCCACTACCCATACACTGGCGTTGACTGTGGTAGTCCCCTCGGCGTTGGTGAGGGATACAGGAATGGGTCTCTGTCCGGTCCGTAACTCTTGCTGTACCATTCGGCGGAAGACTGACGAGGTAAACAGGGGCGCTGCCTGAGAAAGAAGATTCTCGAACACGATAGCGGGCGATTTCCACAATCCGGTCCCACCCGTTGGCTCGGTCATATCAGTATTATTGAGGTTGTTTACCAGCGTATCCCAATCCGTAGGATTCAACGCCCGGCTCCTGGCGTCGGCCGGGAATATGGACGCCAGAAAGTCTCCTAATTTGGCCTTAATACTGGTAACACCGGCGGTACAGCTTGTGACCACCAGGGATGTCCAACTAGGGCCTAAAGGGCTGCCTCTGGTCTGGTCGGGATTGTCCCCGAAGAGGGAAACCATATTGGGAATAGCTACAATCTCGTTTACCGTTGGTGAGTTAGATACACGGATAATGCCCCACAATCCGGCCTCCAGGAAAGGTATCCGCTGGTCACCATACAGGTAATCGCCCGAAGCGCCGAGGACGCCGCCGGCGCCGCTATCCAGGATAACATCTATAGTTACGGCAGGGCCGAACTGGCGTGAGGCAAGAACAATATTCCTGGCCCTATTTGAATCGAAGGGGTAGTGGTGGGAATCCATCGAGAAGACGTGTGGTTGTTGGCCCGGCCCACCCACGATATGCATTCGAACAGCTTCACCTACCTTAACCTCAATAAGTGGAGTCCTGGGGTCGGGGTGACTAGCGCTGGTTTTTAATACCCTGCCGATTGCCAGGTCTGCCGCCAGTCTTTCGCTAAATGGCTCAGCTTTATAGTTAATACCTCTAATCCCTTGAACATCGCGTTTATACGGCATGAAATCCCTTCCAAGCCCCTGGTCATCGTCCTGGAAGATAAGGGCGACGTCCTTGAATCCCCCCCCGGGAAGTGAGGGATTACGCACATTAACAACCGCTCCTGAGTTCACTGTAGCGCCCGTATTAGTATCATGGAAAGTTGAGCCTGCCGGCTGCACTATGAATGCCCCATAAAGACCGGAGACTGCCCCGTTTATAGGGTCGCCGAAGTCCCTGATTGGGAAAGACCGTGGTACCTCGAATTTTGGGTCAAGATAATACCACTGGGTGATAGCGCTGCCCGGCGCTACTGTTGAATCCCGGTTAAATCCTATGGCCGCCCCCTGGGAATCGGCATTGTGGGTCAACTCTGGAATATGGAACGAGGCCCGGGCTGTGGGGAGGTGGTTAGCAAAGATAACGCGTATACCGTCACCAACATTCGCCCGCAATACCAGCGGCTCCAACGGCTTGGTTCCCGCTTGAACTGCCGCCTCATCCTCTGCCAGCACATAGGCCCGGCCCGGGGCTATATTAAGCAACTGGCTGAAAGCGATATTTTTCTGAATGGCTACTACATTAAACGTACGGAGAGGGGCTGTTGGAGGTATGAGGGCCCCGGTATCGCCTGCCTGGGGAGGGGACACCCCTGTTTGAGTAAGCTGCGGGAACCCGGCCCCACTTGGCGGCCATGGGAGCCTCAAAGGTAATAAATCCTGTTGTTGCGTATCGTGGACCCGTAATATGCCCCAGGCCCCATCACGCATTTTCTCTTCCATGCCATTCATATAAATATAGTCGCCAGGCTGTTTGCCATCACCGCCAGCCTTGAAAAACAGGTCGAAGCGCTCCGAAATGCCTATGGACAGGCTGCTCTTGGCAGCTTCCCGCGGGTCGAACCGTTCTAACCGGAAACGGTGTCCGGTAAGATGGAAACTGGCCATATCATGCCCTGAGGACTGAATGACGCGTATCGCCACCAGATCGTCGGTATACGCCCTTAGCAACGGGGTAGCCGGGTCTCCATGTGTCACCGAGGAAAATACCAGGGAGCGGTCAGGATTGAATGCCAGGCGCTTGTCCAGAGGTTCCACTCTCATATTGAAACCACCGGGTTCGCTCTTGGAAAAAAGCTGCCCCTTGAGCGCAGTAATAGCTCCCATCTCGTGCAGTACGAACTCCCGAAAGTCCTGGATAGGAACGCCGGGGACCATCTGCTTATCTGTGCGTATGACAGCCTTTGTGCCCGAACGGATAGGAAGGTCGGTGACCGGGTCATGCCACGTGGAGTGCTGGGGCTCAACAATAAGACTTCCGGTTAGCGCTTTGCCGAAACCGGGCACACCGAACACATGGTCATGGAAAAAGGTCGTGCCTTCCTCAACATCAGCGTACCATTGATAACGTACGAATTCCGTGCCGGCAAACTGCCCTACCGGGTGGTCCTTCTGGAGTTGCCTGTCCAGTGTCAGGGTATTTCCAGTCTTTGAGCTAATCTGAGCAAACTCGAACCCGGTGGGCTGGTTGGTAGCCACACCGAAACCCACGCCTACATAGGCGTTGACTTTGAGCGTGGAGGCATCGTCAACTGTGATAGTATTCGAACCGGCAGCCGAGGCCTGTGTCAAACGGATGCCGGTACCCGATGCACCCTCGGTTTGATACGGGCGCACGCTCTGGTCATAGGAAAAACCAGAAATAACCCCATCAGAAGCCTGGGTATCGAACTGGACAAAGTGAATGTGTATATTGGTCTTGGCAAAGCCGAAGAACGCTGCGTCTGTTTCCTCGCTATAGTAAGTGACGTCAACTCCATCTCTTACATTTGCCCGGATGGTAAGCTGCTCCTTCGGTTTTTGACCGGCCAAGATGGCATCCTTGTCTTCGTCCAGCACCAGTAAAGCGCCAGCGGGGTCTGTAATATTAAACCTCTGGTTAAAGGTAATCGGCATAATTTTAGCTACCACGGTATATTGCTGGCGTGGAGCACCCGATGGAACCAATGAATCGGGGTGGTCAGGGTCAGGTTCCCCCAGCCACGGGGAGCCGCTTCGCCCCGGGGAGAAAGGCGGTCGTTTACCCAGGTGGGGCCGCAATAACGGGAAGGTGGGACGGCCGTTGTTCGGGTTAAATAAAATCTCCCGCCGCTGGCCGGGTGTAGGCGACGTATAGTTCACCCACGTCGCAGTCGTTTCAATCTCAGAAAGATAGATAGGCCCCGGGGCTGTCACCCAGTCCCATACCGAAGCGTCATAGCCAACCGGCACGCCCTGGGGCGGCAGCACGCTTCGTATCCATTCATCTATGTTCTTAGTAGTTGAAGTTGTTAGACCTGTTGTCAGTGTTTTACCGGAGGGGAGGGTACGGCCCACCAACCCTGTTGAATTAACAGCCGCCGGCGTCTGTCCAACACGGTCAGGCAATTCGACAAGCGCAGGTTGTCCGGGCAGGGTGGTCAGGGTGGTCTGTAATGTATCAAAAACGCGCCAGAAGGACCACATCCCACCGATATAGTGATGGGGAAAATGACAGTGGAATAAAAACTCACCGGCCCCCTGTTGAAGGCCGCCGGCTGCTCCTTCGGGTTGTATAGTATATGCCTCAGTAGGGCCGACAGATTGAGAGTCCAGGCGCAAGGAAAGGGCTTGCGGCCGGGGGTATTTGTCAAAGGGCAGTCCCCAGAAGTCCGGCTCCACAGTCGGATCGAAAGGCCAGCGTATAGAGCCGCCGTGAAGATGCTCGACGTGGAACCGTTCTGAGCCGCCGTGTACAATTCGGCGTTTGGTGGGGTCGCCCCGGTAGCCGCGGGGGAACGGGGTGGCCGGGTCGCCAAACATATAGGATCCATAGCTCTGGGACTCATCGTGGTGGCCGAGAACTGTTTGGGCCAGCTCCTGGCGGCGGAAGAATGGCTCCGACCGGTAGTTCAGCGCCCGCGAGCCAGGCCGGTAAACATCCAGGAAATCAATTACGGGCAGGGGAATGTTATTCTTATCCATGATGTTGTAGGTCTCATCACCGATTTCATGATAGATTATGGTATCTTCACGGAAGTCCCTGCCGGCGGGGTCAACGATAATGGCCTCCCACCCACTCTTTTGCGGCTGTCCTGTGTTGGGATTTGTATATGTAGAGCCAGCAGGCTCCACATTTATTACTCCAAAAAGTCCATGAGATTGCTGATTGCGGGGGTCTCCCATGCTGCGGAAGACATATGAGCCTTCCATCTCCCGGCGGTTTTCGATTAACAAGTAGTAAGTTATTGTCTGCCCCACATCCGCCAGGGTATCTGGATTCAGCCCAACATTGGAACCACCCGATGTCCGGGCTGCTACCGAAAGGCCGCGCACGTTTATGCTGGCCCGCCCTGTAGCCAGTTTGTTGGTAAAGTTGACGATAAGACAGTCCCCGACATTAGCGCGGATTACCAGGGGCTGGATGGGATCATCCCGCAGGCCTATGCTCACTCTGCCGGGTAGAGGCAAAGCTTCCTGGGCACGGACGGCAGCGAGATTCTCATCCAGGACGAACATCATTCCCTGGGGGTCATTATCCCCGAAGCGGTTCAGTGTGATAATTACGTCTATGGCTGAGATGTTGAATGTTTTCCTCCTGGATGGGTCTACCTGGGCGCATGTCCCCGGCGTTACCTGGGGGTTAACGACCTGGTTGTTTTGTGTTGGCCCCAATACAGGCGCACCGTGGAAAGGCATGACACTTCCACCCCGGGGCGCTACCGGGTTACCGGGTGCGCTGCCATATGTGGTTTCATCTATGTTAAGTTTTTTCAGCTCATCGCTAAATCCGTGAGAACCCTCAGCACTGCCAGTCTCATGTCCGGCATGAGCGCTAGCCGCAGCAGGCAGACCAGTCAACCCCGTTGCCGGCAAAGCAGAAGCAGCAGCAGCAAGCGTAACTGTTTGTGCTAACGGCAAGGCCGGGCTTATTACAATAGCCAAAAACAGAACTAAATTCAACACCAGTCGTCTCATAATCATTTCCAAACCTTAATATTAATTAAGTAGTTAAATCTTCATGCGTAGAGACAATTCATGAATTGCCTCTAGTGTGCTGACATGTCATCAAATTACAATATATTCCATATTTGTGGTTTCCCATCAGTGAGTGACAAGCAAAACCAAAGCTTCCTTTTATTCGGGTCTTCCCTGGAGTCGAAACTCCCGTCCCGATTTATCGGGACTACCCCCTTTACGTAAAGGGGGTTAGGGGGGTTCCTTATGCAGGCTTTAGTGAGCAAAAAGCAATATAATCTCCTGTCAAGACAATAGTGATATACCTCATCCCGCCATCAAACCCGTGCCTATACAAACGCAATCCTTCGGCTTGCCGGACCAGTTGCTCGGCCAGTTCAATGGAGAATTATCAAGTATGTTGTCAACCGTAACAAATATAGAGTTCACGCCCCTAAGGCGGTTCCCTTTTTTGTCCACGACATCTATGGATAGTTTGTGTTCACCCTCGCTTAAAGGAATTGTATTTACCGTGGCTTCGTGGAAGCCAGTGGTAGAGTTGTAGCTTAACGGGAGGACTGTAAGGTTGTCCACGAGCAATGATGCTTGCAATGTGCCGAACTCGGAATTGATGGAGACCTGCACCTTCACAGAGCCATTCACCTTACCCCCATCCAGCAGATTCACTATCCATGCGCCGAGAAAGAAGTCCGGGACAAGCCGGATAAAGGATTTAAGGAAAGGCCCCATGAGAGTTTTATCTCTGGCAGTCAGTTTAAGGTAGAAGTCTCTTTCCAGTTCCTGATGCTTGGGTAGCACCAGGGAATTGAGAAAGCTGAACAGGTCGCTTTTGTCCTGCGCCGAAAGTGCGTTGAAGTTGTTTACCACTGGCAACGCTTCGGAACCAGCGCCGCCGTGCTTAAGGATTGCGGCCTCCAGGGTATCAGCCGAGCCATCATGCAGATAGGGTGCGGTGTCTCCTATGCCCCACAGCGGCTGAGTGCGGAACATGTCGGCGGGTATGCCATCCTGGTCGCCGGTTTCAGCCAGTAAAGCGCCCATCCTGTGGCGTTTCAGGTCGGAGTAAAGCTCCACCCTGGATGAGCCGAGAGGTATCTTTACAACACCGGAGGTCTCCGGGTTGGTTAATTCCAGGATAGTCGACTGAAGTGTCTGTACCGGTGTATGGCAAAAGAAACAGCCTGTAGTTTCAAACACCTGCCGGCCCTTGATAACATTCGGATCGGACACCTTTATCTGGTACGGCCGCGGTAAGTTGGCCTGGAAGGCGGTTGCAGCCGTCACATCACCCACAGTCATCTCCGACACATGGCCGTCGTTGTCGTTGTCTATCGTGGCTGCCTCGGCCAGTGATTTCCCCGTTAGCTCGGCAACCTTCTCCACGGATTCCAGGCCTATTTCCCCCTTCATTGCGCCTGCCGTAAAGTCCCGCACCGTAGGCACGGTACCTTTCCAATTATGCGGCCAGGGATTATCGTTGGTAGCAGGCAACCCGCCGGCGTGGCGCTCTTTACCCAATTGGGTCAAAATACCGGACCCGAATACATGCGGGGTATTGCGACTGCGCTTGACTTTGAAGGGGGCATTATTCGGATCAGACGTGTCAGTGGGCTGCATAGCGTTGCGGAAACGTCCCGCCGCTCCCCCGGCCAGCGGCTCTATACCAATATTGAAGGGCTCGCCGTGGCAGGTGGCGCAGGAATAAGCATTAAAGGCCGGCCCGGCGCCGTTATCCTCGAATATCTCCCTCTCGAAGATAGCCTGGCCGCGGGTGACCACCTCGGACAGCGGCATAGTGTCTATTTCCGATTGTCTCTGATGTATCAGGTTGCCAAAGGAATCCTGGATAAGGAACTGCCGGGCAACGTGGGGCGGCACCTTAATCTGGTTGCATACGTTGGGTGGAAGCTGGTTTTTAAGGATTGCCAGGAGTACATCTTCCACAAGGAGCGCTGCCGGCAATATCTCCAGACGGTTTACCGCCACCTCCACAATGAAGAAGCTGTTGGTAAACCCGAGGGTAGCCTGAGTAATTCTTGGGTCGTTATCGAAAGGCTGGGCAGGGGAATGCACCTGCAATGGGAATTTCTCTTTGTGGAACTTGCCATCGGGGCTAAGCAGGATAGTATTCTTGTCAGGGAAAACAGTGCGCTTGCCATCTACTGAAGTTACCGGAGCAAAGACTTCAAATGCCTCCCTGGTCTGGTAGCCGCTGGCCAGTATCGCATCCTCAGAGCGCAGGGTATCAGCTACATAGTTCTGGGGAACCTCCACTATAGCCACATTCCACATAGCGTTATAGTGGGGCATGCCGGGTATGCCATTAGCGACCACCGGAGCTCCTGCGAATTCCCCATTCGGCTTGCGGAAGATGAACATAGGCTTCTCGGACATTTCTCTGTCGGCCAAATCATATTCGACGATCATGACTGTCAGACCCTCGTAAAAGGCTGCGTCTAACGATAGTCCGTTCAGCCCCAGTCCGGGAACTGATGTACCGGGCGGTAAGACAGGAAAGGTAACAAACATATTAGTGGCTATGTCCTCCAGTACCCAGTTAGGGTTTGTCAGGGCATCCAGGCTCTTGATGGTGCCGGGGACATAGCTATCAGTGACCCTTACGGCATGGAGCTCCCAGTTGGCCGAAAACATGCGGGCGGAAAAATCGTTGATAAGGGCGCCCGGCCCGGCGGCGTTCTTCGGCACAGCCGAGATCAATGGTAGCTGGTTCACGGGGGTGCCATCGGGATAAAAAAAGACGTACATATCGGCATGGTTGATAGTTGGCCCACCGTCCCCAACACCCGGACGCGGGAAGACGCGTATCTTCAGAGGAATACCGTCAAACCAGGCGTCACTCTCATTAACTGTGAAACCGTTGGGCAGGGGTTCCAATGCCGCCTCACCGGTATAAGCCGGCAAGTTCCACTGAGGAACAGCTGGAAAACTCCTGGGCTTCGGTGGAAAGAGAAACTTGTCTATCAACTGGGGACAGGGGGGCGGCAGCACTTGCCCGGTGACGAGTTGCTCAACTTGCTGGTTTCCTCCGGGGGGGGCTGCCAGGGCCAAACCTGATTTGGCGTTGGATAATGGCAAGTTTGTAATGACTAAAACCAGGGTTAATACTAAAGTCAAAATTCTACGAATCATAAACCGTTTAACCATCCCGTCTCATCCCATCTATCAAGTTATCCGCTCGTACATGTAAAATTAAATTAAAGCTGAATCTCAAAATCTCAATACGTTGGGACGTCTCTACTACGCTTTATATATTTAACAAGTTTACAATAAAGGGTATTGAAAAGTCATAAAATTGGTAAATAAAATGTTAAATTTTTATAAATTTTGATGTTGTATCAAAGTTGCGTGATAAACTAAGCGCCTTATCCGACCTAGTGTTCATTCCCTCGAAAATAGATGCTTTATTCCCCCCGCCCCGGATAGGGAGAGGTAAGGGAGAGGGTGATAAACAAAGACTTTGTTAAAAATCCCCCTCTCTCTAAATCTCTCCCCATAGGGGCGAGAGGTTTATAAACGATTTTCGTGCTTCGTGGTCGCAATCTATTTTCATCCTTCGCGGTACCCAGCGCAAGTGGGCATGAACGATTCCCGCGAAAATAGCCGCTTTCATGTCATCCTCGAGGAGTCACGAGTCATCGGGACGACGAAAGATCTCAGGGTGGCAGGGAGTTATTTTACAGTTGACTTGCCCCGCCCTGAGATTCTTCGCTGCGGCTCCTCCGAGTGAAACATCGGAGTCCGATGCGTCGGACAGCATGACAGTATCGCCAGTCTATTTTCATCCTTCGAGGTGTCCGGCGCAACCGGGCATGAACGTCCTCCGAAAATAACCTCACCCCTGCACCCCTCTTTATTGAAGGAGAGGGGTATAGGGGTGAGGTTTGAAACATTATTCACGTGTAGTGGGGCAATTCATGAATTGCCCCACCGGGTAGGGGCGCCCCGATGTATCGGGGCGCCCCTACAGATTATTTTTCTTATTTGCTGGCAACAGCCGTTGCCGGCTTTTCAGAGTTCTTGGAGGCGAGTACTTCGGTTCCCTCCTGCTTCTTGTCCGCTTCCCCTGAGGCTTCCTTGCGGAACTCCCGGATACTCTTACCCAGGGCGCTGCCTATCTGCGGCAACTTGGCGGCTCCAAAAACCACCATTACTATCAGCAGGATGATTATTAACTCTGGCGCGCCCAATTTAAATGGCATTTTGTATTTACCTCTCCAAATTTTATTTGTCTTCGAACCTAACCCCTCTGAAGGTGCTGCGCCCTTGCATTGCTTCGCCTTTACGGAGTCTCGATGAGTCCCAATTTCCGGGACCTCATCGGACTACCTCCCTTCCCTTGTAGGGAAGGGGCGAGGGGGTTAGGTCTATTGTAGGGGCGGTTCACTAACCGCCCCTACTTTACATTTCGTTTGAACGGGCACCCGATTCACCGGGACATCGTGCCCTACTCAACATTCTCAGGTCATCCACCGCCACCGCCACCGCCGCCGCCACCGCCGCCACCACCACCGCCGCCACCACCACCTCCACCACCGCCGCCACCGCCGCCACCAGAGCCGCCGCTGCCCGAACCGGAGCTGTCGCTGCCGCCGCCGGAACCGGAGCTACCACCACCTGAGCCAGAACTGCCGGAGCCGGAGCTATCGCCAGAACCACTGGAACCCGATCCAGAGCTGCCGCTGCCGGAACTGCCACTACCGGAACCAGAGCCGCCACTGCCCGAACCGGAGCTGCCGCTACCGGAACCAGAGCCGCCACTGCCCGAACCGGAGCTGCCGCTACCGGAACCAGAGCCGCCACTGCCCGAACCGGAGCTGCCGCTACCACCACTGGTTCCACCGCCGCCGGTTGCAGCTTTAGCCATATTGCGAATCTCTGTGGCCAGCAAGGCGCCATCAGCCTGTTGTGCTGCTCTCACTTCCACCAGATCGCCCTCACGGGGATTATCTATTATTTTAGTGCTCGAATTGACAGTTACAGTGAAGCCTCCTACGACCCACGAAGAGGCTGACATATCCTCAGCTGTGGCTGTGAAACGTACCTGGCTTACACCACCACCGCCACCTCCCTTGCCCAGGTTACGTATCTGGGTAGCCAGTACGGTGCCATCCTTTTGCTGATACCCTCTGATCTCTGCTGTAAGACCAAGCGCCGGGTTATCCCGTATCTTGGTATTGGCATCAACGGCCACAGGTGTAGTCCCGATGAGCCACAGGGTATTGCCGGTGCCATTGACTATGCCCGTAAACCGCGTCTCGGTCCCGGAGGGTTTTGGGGCATCAGCCGTTTTTGGCTTGGCTGCCGTTGCCAGGTTAACGGTACGGATGCGGCTGGCTAAAATACTGCCATCAGCCTGTACCTGACCGCGGACATTTACCGTGTCACCCACCATCGGGAAGCCTTCCAACCGTGTTGCATCAACGACCAGCACTGATGTAGCGCCTACGGTCCAGAGTGGCCCTGAAATCTTGGTCAAAATATCGGTTAAAGTGGTTTCATTGGCACCGCCTTGACCGGCAACGGGCTGACCAACGGCCGGTTTAGTCGGGGCTACAGCGACGGTTCCCAGGATCTCGAACCGGACGGTTACAGGCCCCTCCTGCCCGTCGCTCATAATAGCGGGTTTTGACGGGTTATTAATAATGAAGCTCATGCCACCAACAGTCATTGTAGCTACAGTGGTGGTCCCTGCATCCCCATTGAACAGGAAGCTAAGACGCGTTTCCGGTTTACCGACTACGGATATAGGGCCAGCCTGCGTCAGTTTGATTTCTTCGACCACCAGCGGCCCGGGCACGATGGTGCGCAGGGCATATACCTTGACTAAGTCGCCCTTTTTGGGGGCGTCAATAATCTTGGTGCCATTAGCGCTGTACACAGTCACCGGTGGCTGTCCGATATTCCATTCCAGCGCCGCAATGTCACTGCCTAACACCCCTAAAATCTGGAACAAGGCTACGCTGCCAGCGGGAATGCCGGCAGGCATAGGCGTGTTATCCGGTTTGGGATTGGGCGACATCGGGGCTGGTATGTCAAGGGGTATTTGAGGGAATATTTCCAGGGCGGTTAACGCTCCTGTTTGCCCCGATGCCTTACCATTAGTCCCCGAAATGGGGACTATCAAAGCCAGTACCATTAAAAACATCAGTAAGAGACGTATGCTATTTCTGAAACTTTGTTTATGCTTTTTCATTTAATTATCCTCCTTGCTATTTGTACGGGCGCAGCATGCTGCGCCCCTACCATCCCGCATCTCACCTCTCATTATGCCGCCTTCCCACGGTTGCGCAGCGGGGTAAGCTCGCGGATGCCGGCGGCCAAAATACTACCGTCGGCCTGGGTTCTACCGGAGACCAACACCTGGTCGCCCCTGGTGGGGATACCATCGAGGAGGGTCTGGCTATCTACTACTACTGTTGTAATACCGACAGTCCAGGTATTCCCGGCAATATTGTTCACCTTGCCGATTACTGTGACCACGCTGCCAACTATGTTCACCGGCCCGATATCCGGCACCGGCGCCACGGAGACCCCCGACATGTCGAAGCCCTGGGGGTTCCCTTCAGGCAGGTAATACGACTCCACGTATCTCACCCCTTCGGGCCGGGGGTCCGGGGTCGGAAGTATCGTGATGTGGACCTCGTCGATCCCTTTGGCGTTGGTGTTCCCCCTCATGAGGTCGTACCGTAACAACATGGCATTATCTTCATGGACTGTGTTGTGGCAGTGGTTCACATAGGCCCCGCCAAACTCGCCGAATGTGCACTGGAAGGTGACGTTCCCCACGCTGCCAACGTGCCAGACATCCTTCCGCTTGTGGAGCTCCATACTTGAGATCCCTGTGGTCCGACTCAGGGTGATTCCTTCCTCGAAGTGGAGGTGGAGCGGATGTCCCCAACCGCCCCCGGAGTTGATGGTCCAATGCTCGACATCCCCGGGCCTGGGTATATTCGAGACACGCCTCATATCAGCGTGGTACGAGTGTACGCCATTCATCTTGACACCCCAGGGCTCGGGACCTTCCGGATGGTCAAAGGGAAGGCCTCCGCCATCGGCGCCTCTGGTTAACTCTATGACCCTTGTTCTGACCGGCTGGACTACGGGGATCTGCCAGTCGGGCCCGGCGTCCTTTAGCAGACTCATATCGTTGGCGCCGCAGGCATTGGCGATGGTGTTCATGGTGCCAGGCTCATCTATACTTTCGACTTCACTGACTACCTCGAACTCCATGATTGCGCCCAGGCAGGGGTCCTCAGCCTGTGCCTGGGACGAAAGCGCCTGATTAATGGTGAGTGCTTTGTCCGGTCCCTTGCCATTGGAGAACTTGAGCATGTTCACCAGGTAATACTTTTTCCCTACTTGACTGGCGGGATTCTGGCCCTGGGAGAAGTCTATGACACAGTCATAGCGCTCCGCAGTGGCCTGGGTGTCCATTTCAAGATAATTGTACTCACATTCCGGGAAAACGTTGCCATCATTGCCCATTACCGTGGCGGGTACAGCCTTAGCGCTGCCCGGGTCGGTGCTATCGGCAAAAGCCAATTTGATCCACCGCGACATGCCGCCGCTCAGGATGCGGATGCGGTACTTCCGCGGCAGGACCTTGAAGGTCGGCTTCCACTGGTAGTTGACATGCATCACATCGCCCAGCATCCCGTCTGTGGTGTTGATATCGAAGAAGAGCTGCCCGTCGCGGTCGAAGGCCACGTCCTGGACCACGAGGTAGGTATCGAAATCGCGGTTGCCCCAGGTCTTCTTGTTGCGCCAGCCGCTGGGGAGCCGGAGGTTTACTTTATCCGCTTCAGGGCTGAGGCCGGGCCTCTCGTAGCCGCGGTCGGGCCCGCTGAAATACTCGAGCAGCGCGGCGAATCCCTTGTACACATTCTCGGAGGTATAGGAGATACGGTGGTCGTGGAACCACAGGGTCCCCTGGATCTCGCGGAAGTCACCGGGTATCGGGATAATGCCCCCGTCGTTCGTGGGGGTCGAGGCCCGGAGGTCTCCCCTCTTGATCCCCAGAAGCGTGTCCAGGTCGCGGCCCAGCGAGTCCGTCACGCCGGTATCACGCCTGGCCAGCATCAGGCTGTAGTTGTAGTCATAGTACTCTCCGGGGAAGAAATGTGCGTTCTGGGCGCCGTCGCTCGTTGCGGCGTTGTGCCCATTGTGATTATGTATGGCGGGTTCCTGGCGCCCGAAGCCCCCGTTAGTAGGATTGGGTTTATTGGGGAACTCCGGAGTCCCGAACCCTGGGTCGAAGAAAGGCAGGTTATTGTAGATGCGGTTGACGACCGATTCCCCGTACCGGGCCTGCATCAGGCAAGGCGGCAAGCTCCCCCGCACGAGTCTCCCTTCGCCGAAGGTCCACACCTTGCTCGGGCCTTGCGCCGGCCAGTTGTTGGCCAGGTTATAGCTGAGTCCAGCCGCAATCTGCCCCACAGACATCACAAAGCCAACGGGAGGCATGGGGTGGGATACCTTCCCATCCAACCCTGCAGCGCCACCGGCTAATTCGGCCCACCGCTGATGCGCAAAGTACTCACCCGGCGGGCGTCCTTCCTGCGGCCCTATAGGCCCTGTAAATGTACCCTCGGCCAGGTTGACCTTATGGGTAATCCTGTTGGTGTTCGCTGTCCTGAGCGCGTTAGACTCACCCATACCGGCAGGCCACACCAACTGGGTGTTAGAGCCGCTTCCTTGCCTGGTTAGCGGGTGCGCCGTCAGGTTGTGGAGCCGGAGAAGGGGTTGAATAAATGGTTTATCTACGATATTGCCGGCAGCATCCCGCCGCGGGAACGGGCTTAATGGTGTGCCCGTCGGGACCTCGGCAAAGACGCTCTGGGCAAAGGGGCTCAAGCCATTCTTTACGGCCAGTGCCCCTCCAGCCGAGATAAGACCCCATTTGAGGAGGTCTCGACGCGTCATGTGGCCCTTGGAGACAGCTTCCCTGATCTCGGCCCGGTTCCTCCGGGCGTTCTCCGCCTCCCTCTGGCGTGCTATTGATTCTTTCCCTGAAAGAAAAATACCCATGAATCTTCCCTCTTTCATCAGATTTTGGTAGCTATTTCTGTCTCTCCGGTGGCATTCCAAATAAGTACGTTAACTGCATCGGACATCGGAGATTTGATTTGACTTGACCTAACCACTCACCCCTCATTTTTCAACATCCACCTCCCAATTCCGGTTAGGTCTACCGGGTCCCAGCGCATAATGTCAGACCTACTGCACCTCCTGGATAAAAATTTCATTTATCGCCGGTAGATTTTATTAAAAATAATGGGTAATGCAATATCCTTTTCAAACCTTACAGTAGAATTTTATATGTTTATTGATTAAAAAGTCATAAAATTGCCACAAAAATTGTAACATAATTATTACATTCGAGCAGGTTCAATTTTATAAATACGGGCATCAGGTTAATATTAGTTAATATTCTGTAAATTGCTCCAAGGATGTTACGATGACATTACAAGGTAATTTTAAAAATATATTCCGGGTGGTCCTTCAAAACATACCGGCAAATGCAAATTCTGGGTTTTTAAAGCTCGTGTCAGCGCTATTTAAATATCCCCTTTAATTAGCTCTGCTAATACTTTTTTGTAATATACCGGGTAAAAATTTTACTAAATATTTACTTTTCATCCCCTAAACCCCTTATAATCCTAAAACGCAGCTTCCTGTATAACAGACCATTATGTCGTAATTGAGTTCCTGACTTCTATCAACTAATACCGACGTAAAAATTAGTGCTGCATAATTCATCATTGCGAGAAGCTGAGCGACGAAGCAATCTCCGCTTTTAGATGAGTAATCAGCCTCAAGGTGATCAGATTGCTTCGTTTCACTCGCAATGACGGGGTACATTTATTTAATCGTCATGCATCTAAATTTAATGCGTTTGTATTAGTGTCCCAACTTTAAAGTGTTTATGCGTTACTACCCCTAAAAATAAAATCCCCCCCCCGACAGGTCGGGGCACCCCCTTTTCTAAAGGGGGAGACTAAAACCTCTCCCTTTAAGAAAGGGAGATTGAGAGGGATTTCCTACGAAAATATACGCTCTCAATGTCATTCTGAACGTAGTGAAGAATCTCCAATCGTCATTGCGAGGAGTGAGCGACGAAGCAATCTCTGCTTTTGCAGGAGTAATCGGCCTCAAAGTAATGAGATTGCTTCGCTTCACTCGCAATGACGAGTTGCGACCTATTTTCGTACTTCGCGGTGTCCGGCGCAACCGGTTATGACGGATTCCCTCGAAAATAGACATTCTCTTGTCATCCTGTCCGACGCATCCCGATTTATCGGGATGTTTTACACGGAGGAAGAGTCACAATTTATCGGGGACGAAGGATATCAGGGTGGGGTGGATGCTAACGACCCAACCCCCTACCCCCTTCCCGATGCGGGAAGGGACTGAGGGTTAGGGCGACTTTATCTTCACTAAGCGGGACTCAGGGGAATCGCGTCGCTGTGACCCGGTTCATTGGATAGATTCAACTCCCGCTTCCTTACGGCCAGGGGACCGTACTCCTCTGAATGCTGCCAGGCTGTAACGCCCGGACCCGAGGTAGATCAACAGGAACATTATCCCCAACAGAGGCAGGTGGCCGACAAGCTCCATCGGTCCGAGCATAATAAGCGTGGTAATGAAAAACCCCAATATAACTGCTGCAACGAACCTGGTGGCTAAACCAAGCATAAGTATAAGGCCCAGTGTCACCTCGGCAACCCCCGCAGCAAACACGAAATGAAGGTTCGTAAACCACGGTAGCCCGATATAAGGCATGAAGTTAAATGCGTATTTGTCCAGGAAAGTCAGGGCGATATCCGGGTTAAGCAGCTTATTATGCAACGCCAGGATGACTAGCGTTAGACCTGTGCCTATTCGGATTATGGGAAGGGCTAGATGCTCCAGACGCTCCGGGGTCGTTTTTATCCACTTCCGGAACAGCCGGTCCGGGCACGAGGTTAATCCTACCAGAATTAGCGCAGCGGCCAGAGCAGCGAATTCCACAACGTAGTCTATCAGCAAGTTTGCCGGCAGGTAAATGGCGGCTATGGGGACTGCCACAAGTAATACCAGCGCTCCTCCGACTGCGAAATACATCTGGCTAACCAAAAGGAGGCCAATAACCATTTGCCCGATCTGACCCAGGATGAAGGGCGCTTGCTGCGGTAATATAAATTCAGATGCCAGGAAGACACCCATAATCGAGTTTATGATAAGCATTATGCCGGACAGCGATGCTACAACCCTCCACTCCATTCCACGGGGTAACAGACGGTGCGTGCTCTGAAACGGGATACGAATCCCCCGTGTCCAGCCGGAGCGCTCGTTGGTGTATGCCATTGCGCCCAGGAACACGGCTCCAAATAAGAGGAAAACAGAGGTCACATCCAGACCTAATCGCTCGCCGGAGTGTGTTCCACTTTCAACAAACCATCGCTCATGAGCATAGGCGAGTTTCGGAGAGGCCAATAATGTAATAATCCCTATCACTATGCTGCCAATCATTTTTAGTTTAAACATATCACTGCTCCTTTTATTTATTCCCGGTAATTGTCAATATTCTCCATTTTTAATAATCAATATGGGAATTACTTTACAATAAGATCCAATAAAATATTATCTCTATATAAGATACTAACGGGGATAAAGGAAGATGTCTGCCATTTAAAATAGCGTTTCATGTAGTAAAAATTAGGCATTTTCATGTCACTCTTGTCCAAATTAAGTTTTTGTAACTGAGCCATAATCCCCAAAAGCCAGACAAATTTAACTTTCTGCTATCGATTTCAAACGTAAATTAACAACCGAAGAACCGAAATTTGCCCTGACTTAATTTGGACAGCATTTGTGAACCTGATTTTTCAAATTGCAATATCCTATCTAAAATACGAACGAAATTACGAGGAGAACAGCTTATTTTAACCTAATTTGGACAGCAATGATTAATATAGGATTACTTTAAAATAAAAGCCATTTAAAAATCATAAAATTAATGGCTCAAAAGTTAAATGTTTATATAATTTACCCCGGAAATAGCCACCAGCTATGATTAACTTAAAAATATAAAATGGTAATTTAAAAAGGTGGCCCCAAATACACCGGGGCCACCTTTTTATTGTTTAACCCCGTAGGGGTGCCCCGATAAATCGGGGCACCCCTACATTGGAATCATAAATCGTTTATTTAACCTCACCCAACGGTTTGGCGCCGCCAGCCAGGGCTACGGCCTGCCCGATGGCATCGTTATTGAATATGGCGTCAGCCAGCACCTGGTCGGGGGTGAACCCTGTCCATACGGACCCATAGCTGACCGTAACGCCTCCCTTTATTGCTACTACTGTGCTCACCTGTCCGTTCGGATTGAATCGGGTGAAGTCCACCCGGTACTCTAAGCCACCCATTTCCACGCGTACAGGGGGTCGAGGCGCCGCCGGAGCATTGCTCCCCGAATCAGACAACGGAGAAATCTTTACAGGTCCCTTAGCGGGAGCAATTGTGCCGGGCGGCAGAGATATGGCTGTAGCCTGACCCTGGCCCGCAGTCGCAGGTCCGGGAATCGGAGCCACAAATCCACCACCACTCACACCACTACCACCTCCAAATACCTGGCCGCCACCTCCGCCACCACCACCGCCGCCAAAGAACACCGGCGGTCGCTGTGCTGTTACCGGTGCTATCGGTGCTACTGGAGCCACCGGGGCGGACGAAACGGAAACGGTAGCCATCCCACTGATGATGCCACTAGTCGCCGTGATTGTCGTTGTGCCGGCAGCCATAGCGGTGAACAATCCTGTGGTTGGATTGATTGTGCCTACAGCGGGGTTGCTGCTGCTGAACGTCGGCGTCGTTACGAAGGCGGCGCCGAACTGGTCCATGGCCGCAGACGAAAACGCCAGAGTACCCCCAGCAACAACGGTCACTGTTGCAGGTGTGAGACTAATTGTAGTTAAGGCTGCAACCGGCACCCCAATCTGAGTAGCCGCTGCTGCCGTTACTGGTGCTGCTGCCGCTGCGACAACTGCCGCAGGAGCTATCTTGCCAGCGACTGTCCACAGGTCTGTCTGTATTGTGTTAACCCCTGTCCCACCGATATTGGGGCCAGTGATGCGGAAGAAGTTGCCGCTGGGTCCGGGAATTATGGTATGGGGTGTTCCCCCATCCCCGATATACCGGTTGCCTGTTACCAGGTCTAACAGACCGCCCGGAGGCAATCCCGTCCATGTCAGGAAGTTTGTCATGTGGGTAACGGGCGCCGGGAGAACAAGTGTGAAATCACATGGCGCCAGAACGCAGCCCTCTTCCGTCCTGAATGCCTGGCCTGCCAGGCTGGCGCCGGCAATGCCCGTAGCATCTGTCGTGAAGGTAAACGTTCCAAACGGGTACGTTGCCGTAAAGGTGCTATTAGGCGTCAGGCCGGTCGTTCTGGCGAGATTGAGCCTGATGAATGTTATTCCCTGTCCAGCCGCAGGAGCACCGGTAGCAAAGGCGCCTTCCAGCACCATCCGCATTCTGGCCCTGCCTGCCCCAGCAGGCCCAACGTTCATCGGGTTGGAATCTGCTATGTAGTAGAAGCTTTCATCAGGGAAGTTCCCGGGGAAGGAGACCGCTGCCGCCGGGTTGGGCAGTGGCGCCAAAACACAGAACCCGTTGGTGTCGAGACAAAGCTCCAGCGACAGTCCACTGGCGTCCGTGTAGAATCGCGGGTAACCAGTTGTCGCTGCGACGGGGGCCGCAGCCCTCATTCCCACACTGGTGACGGTTACCGTGGCGCTCCCGGTGATTGTGCCGTTTGTTGCGCTGATTGTCGTCGTACCAGCGCCCAACGGAGTGAATACGCCGGCGGTGTTAATGGTTCCAACCGCCCCGTTGCTGCTGGCAAAGGTTGCCGAGGTCGGTATAGCCACACCGAACTGGTCCAGGGCCGAGGCTGTAAACGTTCGTGTGGTCCCTATAGCCACAGAAGCTGTTGCCGGCGTAATAGCCAGGCTACCCAGGGCAGGCAGAGCCGTTGTTACCCTTAGGGTTGCCGTCCCGGTTACTGTTCCGCTGGTAGCGGTGACTGTGGCTGTGCCGGCGCCGACCGCGGTGAACAATCCGGTGGTTGGGTTAACTGTGCCTACTAACGGGTTGCTGCTGCTAAACGTCGGCGCTGTCGGTGCCGCTGCTAGTGGTATCGGTGCCGCTGCAGGTGGCGTTGTCGGCGCTGGTGCAGGTGGCGTTGTCGGTGGGATTATGAACGCGGCGCCGAACTGGTCCAGTATCGAGACCGTTAATGCCTGTGTATTGGGAACCACAACTGTCGCCGTTGCCGGTGTTACATTTATGGTTGTTAATACCGGTGTTGGCGAACTCACAGTTAGAGTTGTTGAGGCGGTAAGCACGCCGCTGGTCGCGGTAATAGTGGTTGTACCCGGAGCTACGGCTGTGAACATACTGGTTATCGGATTAACGGTTCCTACAGCCGGGTTGCTGCTGACGAGCGTCGTTGCTACCGCATTCGCCGCTCCAAACTGGTCCGTTACCGCCACGGTCAAGGGGATAGTTGCGCCGACAGCAACCACCGGATTGGCCGCCGTTATGCTTATTACAGTCGCTGCCGCAGGCAATATCTTTCCTGTGACCACGAACAGGTCTGTTTGTGTTGTATTGATGCCAGGCCCGCCGACATTGGGACCGTCCATACGGAAGAAGTTGGTGCCCAGAGGGCTTCCGACGACTCTATGAGCAGTTGCCCCGTCCCCAACATAGCCGGGTGGTGGGAACGGCAGGCTGGAGTCCCATACCAGGAACCGCTTGATACGGCTGGCAAGAGCTGCGTTAAAATCGCAGGGCACTGCGAAGCAGCCAATATCGTCAGTGGCAAAGATCTGTCTTGCCACACCGCCCACGTTTCCCAGGCCGGGCGCGGCGACAAAGGTATCAGTCCCGTAAGGATGGGTCACGGTATATGTCGCCCCGGCTGTAAGGCCGGTCGCCAGGACGCGGATGCGCCCGAACATGATTGTATCGCCGGGCGCCGGGTCTCCGTTAAGATAGGCGACTTCCCACCCCATGATGAGGGAGGCGCTTCCACCGGCGGTAGGAACGTTAGCGCTGGCAGACCAGTAGAAAGCCTCCGCACCGAAGCCGGTCTGCACTGAGAATGGGATTGTGGTGATAACCGGATCTGCGATGCACAGTATTGGGTCAACGCAGAAGTCCAGGGCTATCCCGGCGGCATCCCGGTACCAGCGCGGGACAGCAGTCACCGGGTTAATCGCACCAAATGTCATGGGCGCCGCTGCTGGAACTCCTGCGGTAGGAACAGGGGGTGGGGCTACCACCGTCCCCGGAGGCAATACCAGGGGCGGGGCAAACTCAACGGTTACCGCTGAAGCCACACCCAGGCCGGGGTCTATAACTGCCCCGTCAACAGTAAAATCAACGCCTCCAACATTCCAGATAGTTGGACTGACGGTATTTACAATGCCGTTAAAAAGTAAAGAAATCACCTGCACATCGGCGGGAACAGGGGTTGCCACCCCCGGCTTTACTTCAATCACATCGGCCATTATTGGCCCGGGCGCCACCGTGCGGAGCGCGATAATTCTGACAGTGCTGCCGACCGCGGGGGCGCCAACAAGCCTGGTGCCAGCATGAGAATAGACGAAGGTCGGTGGTGTTCCGACCTGCCATGCCGTGCCAGCAGCGTTTACCGCGCTGATACTTCCAAAAATCACAAACAGGGGAACAGACCCCAACGGCCCCCCTGCGGGAATGGCAGTGCTATTTGCAATGGCGCCGGCAGCCAGCGGAGTCTGCACAGCTATTGGTATCTGGGCGAATATCTCAAGTCCAATCATAGGAGGTCCCGCTGGAACTGGTGCGGGCGCAGGAACCGTGCCCGGAGCGGGCGCTGGCACAGGAACCGGCGCCGGCGCAACCGCCACCGGAGCTGTGAATATAACTGTTACCAGACTGTTGACCGCGAGGCCGAGGTCTATAACAGCCGGGCCAGCTGCGGGGTCATTGATAGCAAAAGCGTTACCTGAAACGATCCAGGTAGCCAGCCCTACAGACTGGACTATGCCATTAAACTGGAAAACCGTAATTACGCTGGCTGGAGCAGAAGGCTGGGGACCTAATGCCCGCCGTGTAATCCGGTCGGCTACTATAGGACCTGGCGCAAGGGTGCGTTGGGCCGTCACCTTTACCACATCCCCTACGTTCGGAGCAAGGTCCACCCTTGTACCCGCATGAGTGTAGACAACGAATGGTTGGGTACCGATCTGCCATTCGGTGCCAGCTAAATTCTTGGCGGTTACAACCCCATCTATTGTTAACAGGGGGACCGTTCCCAGGGGCAAGCCAGCGGGCATAGCCGTGGTGTCAGCCCTGGCCCCGGCTGCAACGGGCGCCGGGACAACCAGGGGTATCTGAGCAATTATCTGTAACGCAGTAGCAGTGATGGTCTGAGCGGCTACTTTACCGCTATTTACTGCTAAGGGCGCCATAAAACTCAATATCATTATTATTGCCAGCAAGTAGTGGATACTATTATGGAACCAACCACTCCTAAAGATGGCAAAATGTGAACCGGATTTATTCTTTTGCACTTCTGTTACTCCTTTGTTTTTCCGTTTGATAAAACAACTTTTATTGACTTTAATCTATCTCCAGATTGACCTCATTGACCTCCCCCACGGGGTTACTTGCTACTTTTTTTTAAACAAATCACTGGCCCTGGTGGGCCGATGAAACCGGTCTAAAAAATATCTTTGAAAGTTTTCAATAACCTGTGTTTTCCTCGATATGCCGTGCTGTCCCCCTTCGTTGGGACAGCACGGCATACTTAAATCTGATTTATCAGTTCTTATCTTTCCAATTACGCCTCGCGCACCTAACGGCAAGCCGGTAAACCTGCCAGATCCTTAATGATCACTACCGTGTCCGCCGCTACCGGAGCCAGAGCCACCACCTCCACTACCACTTCCACCGCTGCCGGAGCCAGAAGAACCGCTGCCGCTACCGGAGCTGCCGCTGCCGGAGCCAGACGAGCCGCTGCCTGATCCAGAGCTGCCGCTACCGGAACCGGAACTACCACTGCCGGAGCCAGACGAGCCGCTGCCTGATCCAGAGCTGCCGCTACCGGAACCGGAGCTGCCTGAGCCAGCGGCTGGAGCAATCCCACTCTGGTTACGAATCTCGGTAGCCAGCAGGGTGGTTCCAGCCTGCCGGATTGCTGTCACCTCAACCGAATCGCCCTCCCGTGGGTTATCTATCATTTTGGTATTCGCGTCAGTGGTTACAGTGAAGCCTCCGATGAGCCACGAAGTGGCTGCAACATCCTCGGCTGTGGCTGTGAACCGGACCTCGGTTCCAATACCGGCATTAGCGCCGCTACCCGAACCCAGATTACGAATCTGTGAAGCCAGCACAATGCCATCTTTCTGCTGGATTCCTCTCACTTCAACATTAAGGCCAGATGCGGGGTTTCCTTGCATTATAGTTTTGGCATCAATGGCCACAGGGGTGGTCCCGATGAGCCACATGTTATTACCGGTGCCATTGACTTTGCCTGTAAAACGTGTCTCGGTTACAGTCGGTGTGACTGGCGGCGCTACAACTGGTTTTGCTGCCGCCGCCTTGCCCTTGGAGCGTAAGAGGTTGAGGGTGCGGATGCGGCTGGCCAGGATACTGCCATCAGCCTGCAATTGGCCGCGTACATTCACCATGTCACCCTCCATCGGAAAGCCTTCCTTACGGGTAGAGTCCACGACCACTACTACTGTAGACCCGACTGTCCAAAGGGGACCTGAGACCTTATTCAATTTATCAGTCAAGTTGCCATTTTTTGGTCCAGCGTTGACGGCCTGGGCCGATACCTTGCTGTCACTCACCGCAAAAGGTAACATAAAACTTAATACCATCAATGCTACTAATATGTAGCGGAAACTACTGTTGATTCTATGCTTTTTCATATCTATTCCTCCTCATAATTGACTGTTTATTATTTTTCGATACTTCCATATTTATTTCAGCTTTATCTATTCCCCCTTTTATAGCAATATAAACTGTTCCTCCAACCCGTGCGAATGGATGGCCGTTAACCTTTACAGGTACTCAAGTATTGATGTCTAACGATGTAAACAAATGCATAAGGTATGAGTTAATAGTTGAGTAACCATAACAGTTAAATAGATATTAACTTATAAAGCATGTAAAAGTCATAAAATCGGTAAAGAAATAATTACGAATTTATAACATTTCCGGGGGGGACCTTTGTCCTGGTGTCCGAGCCCCGATACATCAGGGATAAATCGGGATGCGTCGGACAGCATGACAAAAAGCGTCTATTTTCGAAGCGAATCGTTTATACCCCGATCCATCAAATTTGGTTCAGGTTCGCTCATATTAGGGTAATACCAAAAGCCTGGCCCCGATACATCGGGGCCAGGCTTTTTATTGCTCAACCACTTCGTAGGGACGCCCCGATAAATCGGGGCGTCCCTACAACAAAATCATAAATCGTTTATTTAACCCCACCCAGCGGTTTGGCGCCGCCAGCCAGGGCTACGGCCTGCCCGATGGCATCGTTATTGAATATGGCGTCAGCCAGTATCTGGTCGGGGGTGAACCCTGTCCATACGGACCCATAGCTGACCGTAACGCCTCCCTTTATTTCTACAACTGTGCTCACCTGTCCGTTCGGATTGAATCGGGTGAAGTCCACACGGTACTCCGCGCCACCCATCTCCACAATAACGGATGGTCGAGGTGATGCTGGAGCATTCCCGCCCGAGGCTGACACAGGAGAGATCTTTACAGTTCCCAGCGCCGGGGCCACTGTGCCCGGGGGTAATACCAGGGCAGCCGATGTTGCAAAAGAGGGGGCAGCCGCAGTTCCAGAAGCAGGCGCAGGAATAGTCGTCACTGTACCGCCACCTCCAAATACCTGGCCGCCACCACCGCCGCCACCACCACCACCACCAAAGAACACCGGCGGTCGCGGAGCTACCGGGGCTACTGGCGCTATTGGAGCTACCGGAGCCACGGGAACCACAGGAACCACAGGAGCCACAAGTGCTGCTGGGGCCACCGGAGCTACAGGAGCTGCCCCCAGAGCTGCTGTTCCTGTTATCGAGGCAGTAATGTTCGCGGTCCCGGGAGCTACGCCGGTAACCAGTCCTGTCGCACTAACTGTAGCAACGGCAGGATTGCTGCTTGACCATACTATTGTTGTGCCGGCAATAGGGACGCCGCTCAGGCTCAAGGGATTTGTAGTTAACTGTTGTATTGTACCTGCTGTCATGCCAATAGTAGCAGGCGACACGTTTGCAGAGGACATGATAGGAGCCACTGCCGGAGCTAACGCAGGTGGAGGGGGTGGCGGCGTTATCTTGCCGGCGAGGGTGAACAGGGTTGTCTGTATTGTATTGATGCCCAATCCTCCGATGTTGGGGCCGGTAATCCGGAAGAAGTTAGTACCCAGCGGGCTGCCGGTTACGGCGTGGGGGGTTATCGCATCGCCGATGTAGTGGTTCCCGGTTGCTAAGTCAAGCAGGCCACCCGCTGGAAGACCTGTCCATTGCAGGAAAGTGGTTATATGGGTTGCAGGCACCGGGAGTAACACGTCGAAGACACAGGGCGGCCCACCGCAACCATCCTGCACCCTGAATGCCTGATTGCCCAGCGATCCAATCGCACCACCCGTGGCATCCGAGGTAAAGGTGAAGGTGCCGTAAGGGTACGTAACTGTATAGGTGCTAAGGGGCGTAAGGTCACCTGCAGCAAATCTCTGGAGGTTGACCCTGGCAAAGGTGACCTGCTGGCCCACAGCCGGGGCCGCGGCGAAGGCGCCTTCAACCGCCATCCTTATTCTGGCCCTGCCCGCCCCGGTAGGCCCGACGGCCATCGGGTCGGAATCTGCCAGGAAGTAGAAAGACTCAGTAGGGAAGTTTGTAGGGAATACAACAGGCAAGGCTGGATTGAAGCCGGGGGCTGCCAGTAACACACACCTTCCGTTGGTGTCAAGACACAGGTCCAGGGCCAGGGCGTTGGCGTCGCTATAGTAAGCGGGGAAGCCATTGGCCAGGCTAATCGGACCGTTACTCGTGGCTGTTACTGGAGGTACGGCCGGGCTGATCGTAATGGCGGTAGTCCCCGTTACCGTTAAGGCGACCGGCGCAGGCGCTGGGAGTACAGCAGGAACAGGCGCCGGAACTGCCGGAGCCGCAGGAGCTGCTGGAGTCGCCGAGGTCACAACTGTCACGGCTGCTGGAGCGAAATTGATGGTTACGGCTGATCCCAGGCCCAGGCCGGGGCTTATTATTGCCGGTGTGGCGGGGGTATTGACCGCGAAGTTGACGCCACCCACGTTCCATATGAGAGCGCTGGAGGCCGTCACGGCGCCATTCAAAAACGCCTCTACTATCACGTTGGCCGCGGCCACCCTCTGTGGCCCTGCCGTTTGCATGGTGATTGATTCGGCTACGATTGGCCCGGGCGCCACGGAGCGGTTGGCAAATACCCTCACAACATCGCCGGCCTTGGGAGCGCCGACGAGAATAGTGGCGCTGTTGTTATACACAAACATAGGCTGTGTGCCGATCTCCCATTCCGTAGCGGCGCCGGCGGTGTTAACCGCTTTTATTACCCCCTGGATGACGAAACGAGCGGTGGTGCCAGCAGGCAGACCCGCAGGCACTGCGGTGCTGTCCACCCTGGGATTGGGAGTAAGCGGCGTCAGGACTGGCAGCGGTAACGCTGGAAGTATCTCCAGCGCGGGGAATGCTGTGACCGTTATTGACGCAGGGGCCGGCGCTGGTGCAGGAGCCGGCGCTGGCGCAGGAGCCGGCGCTGGTGCAGGAGCCGGCGCTGGTGCAGGAGCCGGCGCTGGTGCAGGAGCCGGCGCTGGCGCAGGAGCCGGCGCTGGTGCAGGAGCCGTCACCGTTACAATAGTGGTTTGGGTAATGACTCCGCTGGTTGCGGTGATGGTTGTTATGCCTGCGCCTACGGCGGTGAACAGGCCCGTTGCCGGGGCAATGGTGCCAACCGCAGGGTTGCTGCTGCTCCAGGTTACTACCGACGCGATTGGTCCGCCGAACTGGTTTGTTCCGGCAGCGGCAAATGTAACAGAATTGCCGGCAATAAGCGATAGAGCGGCGGGGGTGACGGCCATAGAAGCCAGCACTGGCGCCGTTATCTTACCGGCAACGATGAACAGGTTTGTCTGTATGGTATTGATACCCAGTCCGCCGATATTGGGACCGGTAATGCGGAGGAAGTTAGTACCCAGCGGGCTGCCGGTTACGGCGTGGGGGGTTATCGCATCGCCGATGTAGTGGTTCCCGGTTGCTAAGTCAAGCAGGCCACCCGCTGGAAGACCTGTCCATTGCAGGAAAGTGGTTATATGGGTATTAGGCGCCGGGAGAAGCACTTCAAAGACACAGGGTGGCCCTCCGCAACCGTCCTGTGTTCTGAACGCCTGATTGCCTACTCCTCCAATGGCAGCGCCCGTGGCATCCGAGGTAAAGGTGAAGGTGCCGTACGGGTACGTCACTGTATAGGTGCTACTGGGCGTGAGGCCGGTTGTTCTCTGGAGGACGACTCTAGAAAAGGTAATCTGCTGGCCTACAGCCGGAGCCGCAGCAAAACCCCCTTCAACCGCCATCCTCAGCCTGGCTCTTCCCGCCCCGGTAGGCCCCACAGCCATCGGGTCGGAATCCGCGAGGAAGTAGAAGGACTCGGATGGGAAGTTGGCAGGGAAGGCAATGGGTAAGGCCGGGTTGAAGGTGGCGTCTGCCAGTAACACACACCTACCGTTGTTGTCAAGACACAGGTCGAGTGATACGCCGTTGGCGTCGGCGTAGGAGGCTGGGAAACCGTTTGCCGGATTCACAGCGCCCATAGTCATTACTCCTGTGGCTACCTGGGCCGCTACATTACTGCTGACGGTAAAGGGCGCCATAAAACTTAATACCATTAATAATACCAGGATGTAGTGGATGCCACTACTGATTTTATGTTTTTTCATTTCTAATCCTCCTTATAGTTGAATGCGTTGCGATTATTTGTTCCTTCATGTCCGTTTCATCATTTCTCCTTTTCCGTTCGGGCTCTAAGGCCCGGTTTGTTTGTTCGGATAATTACCTGGTCTTTAAAGAACCATTACATATAGTATTGAAGCAGCTATACTTATCTTGGGAAACAAGGACACGAGACGCCCACGATAACGCCATTGCCACCGTAATGTTAGTTGATGGATGATGGAGAAGTTATAAAATAACCGTGAAAAATGTTACAATTTTATAACATTTCCGGGGGGTCTTGTTACAATATTTCAACCTGCGGGATTGTTTTTTACCAGTATCTCTGATTTAATGCTCGTTAAACCTGAGAAGCTGGCCCCGAATAATCGGGGCCAGCCTTTTTCTAACGGGCGAATTTTAGTTATACGGTTCAACTCTGAACCTTTACAATCTCCGCCACTATAATAGTATTCTAACTAATCACCACCGCCTCCGCCGCCACTACCACCGCCGCCACCACCACCACTACCACCGCCGCCACCACCACTACCACCGCCACCACTACCACCGCCGCCACCACCACTGCCACCGCCACCACCTGAACCGGAACCTCCGCCACTACTTCCACCACCTGAACCGGAACCTCCGCCACCATCACTACCACTGCCACCACCGGACCCACCGCTGCCTGAGCCGGAACCGGAGCCGCCACTACCGGAGCCACTACCGCTGGTCGTAGCGGGTTCTACTTCTGGCACAGTTGACGACTTAACGCCCTTGTCCCGGTTGCGTATTTCGGTCGCCAGTACCATACCATTGTCCTGCATTAATCCCCTGACTTCTGCCATGAGTCCCAACTGCGGATTGTCTATTATCCTGGTGCTGGCATCGACGGCCAACGTGGTGGCCCCGATGACCCACATAGCGTTGCCGGTTCCATAGACAACGGCTGTGAAACGCACCTCACTACCAGAAGCGCCGGTTGGAGTAGCCGAAGTTTTGGAGGCATTTTTATCTATATTGCGTATTTCGGTTGCCAGAATAGGGTCGGTATCGTTTTGGTATCCTCTCACCTCTGCCTGGAAACCCAATTGGGGATTGTCCACGATCCTGGTAGCAGAGTTGATAGTAACCGGCGAAGTTCCGACGAGCCACATAGTATTGCCAGTTCCCTGTACTATACCTGTTATGCGTACTTCTTTACCCAGGGATGCCGCCTTAAGGCGGAGATCGCTAAGAGCCCGGATACGGGTGGCTAAAACGCTGCCGTCTGCCTGTACAACACCCCGGACAAGCACTGTGTCGCCTTCCATCGGGAAACCTTCCAGCCGTATTGTCTCGTTAACTTGCACCTGAGTTTTCCCAACTGTCCACTTCGTTCCGGAGATCTTTTTCACTACGTCAGTGAAAGTGGTCTCTTTTACCCTGGAGATCTCGCTAAGGGCACGGATGCGGGTGGCTAAAACGCTGCCGTCTGCCCGCAATTGGCCGCGGACATTCACCGTGTCACCCTCCATCGGGAAACCTTCTAACCGTGCTGTATCGCTGACTTCAACCATGGTAGACCCCACTGTCCATTTCGCCCCGGAGATTTTATTCACTACGTCAGTGAAAGTCGTCACTTTTACCCTGGAGAGCTCGCTAAGCGCCCGGATGCGGGTAGCTATAACGCTGCCATCGCTCTGCAATTGTCCGCGGACGTTCACTGTGTCACCCTCCCCGGGGAAGTTTTCCAGACGGGTGGTTTCAACGACCATCACTGTTGTAGTCCCCACGGTCCATAATCGCCCGGATATCTTATTTAATATATCGGTTAAATTGATGTTATCAACTCCGGTAGTGACAGCCTGCGCCGATACCTTACTACCCGCTGCAAAGGGTACCATAAAACTAAATACCATCAATAATGCCAGGATGTAACTGAGGCTACCATTGATTTTATGCTTTTTCATTTCTTGTACTCCTCATGTTTAATGGCTTTACAGGTTCATGTCCTTCCCGCTATCTTTATCATTCTCTCCCTCTGTCCGGACCGTTGCGCCTGATTAGCCTGCCCAAATACCCTTGGGGCTTTAAAGTAACTAATACTGTATCAAAGAGAACTCCGTGTCACAGATTACCAATTAAACATTTTATAAATACTGGCCCCGAATAATCGGGGCCAGTATTCTGTAACCCGGGAAACACGTTGTTGTCTCCTGCCCGGGCTTCCTTAACTTTATTGCCCGGCAAACAGGACAGTTGCCGTGCCCGTAAGCCCAGGGGTTATCACAGCAGGGGTTACCGGGTCGTTAATAACGAAGGTTACGCCCCCTACATTCCATGTGTTCAGGTTCGTAGCGCCTATTGCGCCGGTGAGCATGAATTCCACTAATACATTTGCGGTCGTGGCCTTCGTTGGCCCTACCGCGCTCAGGGCAATTACATCAGCCACTAGCGGCCCTGTGGCCAACGAACGATAGGCAATAATTCTCACAGTATCACCCACCCTGGGAGCGCCCACTATCCTGGTGCCCGTGTGGGTGTAGACAAATTTCGGTTGGGTTCCTATCTGCCATTCGCCTTTTACATTGTCAACCTTATTTACTACCCCCTGGATGGTAAACACGGCGATGGAACCGGATGGCAAACCTGCCGGTACCGCGGTCCTGTCCACGTTTGGTTTAGCCAGAGTGGGTACAAGGACTGGAGTCGGTATCGCTGGAAATATCTCTAACGCTGGTAATCCAGGCGCAGGCGCTGGCGCAGGGGCAGGCACGGGAGCCGGTACAGGCGCAGGCGCTGTTGGCGGTAAAGGAGCCGCTCCTGCCGCCGCCGATATCTTACCTGCAACGGTGAACAGGTCAGTCTGTACCCTGTTGATACCCCTTCCACCGATATTAGGGCCGTCTATACGCAAGAAGTTCTGTCCTAGCGGACTGCCCGTAATTGTATGTGGGGTAACCGCGTCGCCAATGTAAGAGTTCCCTGTAACCGGGTCAAGCAACCCTCCTGCGGGGAGACCTGTCCAGGTCAGGAAGGTTGATATACGGGTTGCAGTCGCAGGAAGTAATATAGTGAAGTCGCAGGGCGGCCCGGCGCAGCCATCCTGGGTCCGGAATGCCTGGCCAGCGCCTCCAGCAATTGCACTACCGGTGGCATCCGATGTGAAGGTGAACGTGCCAAAAGGATGCGTCACGGTGAAGGTTTTGCCTGGTTCCAGGCCGGTCGTTCTCGATAGATTAATCCTCAGGAACGTCATCTGTTGACCTGCCGCAGCGGTTCCTGCCCCGAATGCCCCTTCAAGCGCTAACCTCAGTCTGGCCCTGCCCGCACCGGCGGGTCCTATCGAAATAGGGCTGGAGTCGGCTATATAGTAGAAAGCCTCTCCGGGGAAGTTAGCCGGGAAGGTAACGGGTAATGCCGGGTTGAAGGTGGCGTCTGCCAGTAACACGCATTTTCCGTTATTTTCCAGGCACTGTTCCAGCGCCAGGCCGTTGGCATCGCGGTAATAAGCAGGGAAACCAGTGGCCGGATTAACGGGGCCAACGCCGCTCAGTCCTGCACTTGTTACAGTTATTGTAGCGCTCCCTGTAATTAGTCCACTGGTAGCCGTGATGGTAGCTGTGCCGGCGCCAACACTGGAGAACACACCGGCGGCGCTAATGGCGCCGATAGTTGGGGGTGTGCTTGACCAGGTCACCGGGGCCGCAATTGGAACCCCGAACTGGTCTAGAGTCGAAGCCGTAAATGTCTGGTTGATACCAAGTCCCAACGATACCGTTGCCGGTGTTACGTTTATGGTAGCAAGGGCAGGCAAACCGGTGGTTACCCTGACGGTTGCCGCTCCGGAAACTGTTCCGCTTGTCGCGCTAACTGAAGTTGTTCCCGCACCCACAGCCGTGAAAACCCCGGTCGTTGGGTCTATGGAGCCAACTAATGGATTGCTGCTATTCCATGTCACGGCAGCCACGAATGGATTGCCAAACTGGTCAAGGATCGAGGCCGTAAACGCCTGTGTGCCTCCTACAAGGATTGTCGCCGTTGCCGGTGAGGCGCTTATTGTGCTCAGTCCTGGTGTGGCGCTCACCACGGTTACTATCGCCGTCCCGGTGGTTACATCGCTGGTGGCGCTGACTGTGGTTATGCCCAACCCGGTAGCAGTGAAAAGCCCTGTTACCGGATCAATGGTACCTACGGCCGGGTCGCTGCTGGACCAGGTCATAGCGGCTGCGATCGCCGCGCCGAACTGGTCGATGGCTGAAGCAGCCATAGCCAGCGTGCTGCCAGTAATGACCAGTGGGGCAGCCGGCGTGACATTTATTGCTTTAATCGCCGGCGACAATATCTTGCCGGCAACGGTGAACAGGTCTGTCTGTATTGTATTGATACCTGTTCCGCCAATGTTGGGACCATCTATGCGAACGAAATTCTGTCCCAGCGGACTGCCCGTTATTGTATGTGGGGTGACCGCATCACCGATGTAGTGGTTACCCGTTACCGGGTCAAGCAAACCACCCACCGGAAGCCCCGTCCAGGTCAGGAATCTGGATATATGGGTCGTAGGCGCCGGAAGTAATATAGTGAAATCGCAGGGCGGCCCGGCACAGCCATCCTGTGCCCGGAATGCCTGGTTACCTATACTACCAATAGCAGTGCCCGTGGCGTTGGTTATGAAGGTGAAAGTACCAAATGGATGCGTCGCCGTAAACGTGCTATTAGGCGTTAGACCTGTCGTTCTCGAGAAGTTTATCCTCAGGAACGTCATCTGTTGACCTGCCGCAGGGGGTGGCGTTCCGAATGCCCCTTCAAGCGCTATCCTCAGTCTGGCCCTACCCGCTCCGGTTGGCCCCACTGACATAGGATTGGAGTCGGCTATATAGTAGAAAGCTTCAGACGGAAAATTGGTAGGGAAGACAACGGGTAAGGCTGGATTAAAGGTTGGGTCTGCCAACAACACGCATTTCCCGTTATTGTCCAGACATAATTCCAGCGGCAGGCCATTGACATCCTTGTAGAAAAGGGGATAACCATTGGCCGGATTAACGGGGCCTATACCGCTCAGTGTCGCGGCCTGGGCCGATGCCTCACCGTTATTCACTGCTAACGGCAGTATAAAGCTCAATACCATTAAAAATGCCAGGATATAGTGTATGTAAACCTTCGTTTTATGACCTTTCATTACTCTGCTCCTCCTTAAAGTTGAATACTTTTCGGTTTCCAGTGTTTCCCATGTTTTGTTCTTTGTTTCTCCTTTCATTCCAGACCCCCTGAACAGGTTTTTTACCTATACCTGGCGGGTCTTTTTAGTGCAGTTATTGTCAACGAACAACCATCCAAATCACGGAAAACGTTTCCACGTGACATCGTTCACAATAATGCCGCCTCAGAAATACTAACCGATGGAAGATGGAATAGTTATAAAATAGAAAACAAAATAATTACGAATTTATGACATTTTAGCAGGTTCAATTTTCAATATGGGTATCTGGTTAATTATCGTTAATATTCCATAAAGTATTACAAAGTTCTTTTAATAAAATATCCTGGATCGCCATCGAGTATTGGCCGGCCAATACAAAAGCCTTGTGTTTCTAGCTCTTGTCAGCACCTGTTAAATATCTTTTATTATTTAGCGCCGCTGTTGTGTTTTTGTAAACAAGGCTCGTTAAGGATTTACTATATCTTTACCTGCCATCCGCTAAATCCCTGAAGATACATAAACACAGAATCTCAGGGCGGGGCAAGCCAACTGTAAAATAACCCCCAGCCATCCTGAGATCCTTCGTCGTCCCGATAACTCGTGACTCCTCAAGGATGACATGAAAGCGGCTATTTTCGGGGGAACAGTTCATGCCCACTTGCGCTGGGCACCGCGAAGGATGAAAATAGCTTCTAACCTCTCGCCCCATCGGGGGAGAGAATTAAAGAGGGGGATTTTTAGCAAAGTCATTGTTCATCACCCTCTCCCTGACCTCCCTTTTAGGGCGAGGGGAATAAAGTCTATTTTCGAGGGAATCACCCGGTCAATATATTTCTTAAACAAACAGTCTGGCCCCGGTAATACCGGGGCCAGACTGTTAAACTCTGATTAACGAGATTTAAATATCTTTATTTTACCTATTACTTCCCACCACCACCGCTACCGCCGCCGCCACCACTGCCACCACCACTGGCGCCACCACGGTCATCGCCTGCCGAATCAGCGCCGCCCCGGGCGCCGCCTTCTCCCTCAGCGACCCTTCCCCGTGCTTCTGCTTCTCTACCCCGTATCTCTCCCTCAGACTCTCGGCCACGGATCTCACCTTCGGCGGCTCTGCCGCGTAACTCAACCTCCCTACCCCGAATCTCCAGGATATGGGGGAGAACAAAAACCTCTCTGGCTACTATGGACCCATCAGCCTGCAGGGTTCCCTCTATCTTTACAATAGCCCCCGCCTGAAGAGCGCCAGCGGTCTGGGTCTGTGCATTGGTGACCACTTTCTGCCCCAGGGCGTTTATCTGGTTGGCTGCCATGCTCTCGATAGCCCCTGTGAGTTCAACCAGGTTGCCTCTGGCCTGAATTTCAGCCAGTTTATCGGAAGGTATTTTTATCTGGCTGGCCAGGATGCTGCCATCGGCCTGTAAACCTCCAGAAATCTTAACTGTAGCGCCAGCCTGCGGTGTACCCGTCATCTCTGTTCGGGCATCGCGGGAGACTTTCTTTCCGGCTATAACCATATCATTGCCGGTAACGCTCTGGATGGTCCCTCTTATCCCTATCGGGTCAGCCCTTCTTGTCCGTGCCTCCAGTTCTTCTTTGGCATCAGGCGGGGACTTAATCTGCCGGGCTAAAATACTCCCATCGGGTTGCAAGCTGCCTTCTACCTTGGCTAAAGCTCCAGCTTGAAGGGTGCCTTTAACCTCGGTCAGGGTATCGCGATTAACTTTCTTACCAAAGATCATGATTTGGGTCGGAGAAACACTTTCAATGTTGCCTACCAATTCCATATCATTTCCGGCCACCCTGGCGTTCACCCTTACCACTACGGGAGACTTGATTTCACGGGCCAGTATGCTGCCATCAGCCTGGAGACTGCCCTCGGCCTTGGCCATTGCGCCGACAGACAGCGTGCCTTTAACCTCGGTTTGTGCCGTCCGGGTCACTTTTTGTCCAGCAATGGTTATCTGGGTATCGCTTACACTCTGAATTGCGCCAGTCAACTGCATTACATTCCCCAGTGCATCGAGTTCGTCGCGGGACCCAAGCCGGGAGCGGCTTTCGCCTGATTTAATCTCAGTAGCCACCAGGCTACCATCCAGTTGGGGTTGTATTTCCACTCTGGCCACACTCCCTGCTTCCGGTTTGCCCTCAGTTTTAGTCTGGCTGTTTATCGTTATTTTCTTGCCTGAAATCACCAACTCTGTTGCCGAAACTCTCTCGACAATACCCTGGAGCGATAGATTTTCTCTTTCATCCTGGTTCCCCGACCGTCCGCCGCTTTGCGATATATTTATTTCCTGCGCTAATAAGCTTCCGTTAGACTGGACTGTCGCCTGCACTCTTGCCATAGCCCCTGTGGATGGCTGTCCCTTAAATTTACTCTGAGAGGTAAGGTCCACCATGTGACCGGCTACTTTCATAAGGCTGTTGGATATGCTCTCCACTCTACCCGCAATTTGCACAACCTTGCCCCCTGCCTTAGATGCGGATAATACAGTTAAGTTGTTTACAACCAGAGAGCCATCTTTGAACTCCACCTTTTCCACTATGTCCCCTGCCGCCAACTTATCCATGGTAGACGGAGCCCCATCTTTGGTTATTTTAGAGTCGTTGTTTAAGTTTAAAACCAGTGGTTCACTCTTCTCCAGCACGTGGGGTATAACAAACGTCTTGTTGGCCTGGTTAACCGATGTAATAATTGTGCCTGTGGCTGATTCAACCTTAGGGGTTTTAGCCACCAGGCGGCTAAGCTCTTTGGAATCGGGGTTGAAGCGCACATTCAGCAGAGAATCATCTGCTTTCAGGTCAGCCAGTGTTGCCCGTTCGTTATTATCTTTGTGGATGCGGCTCTCTGCCGTAACTTTGAGCTCTATTGCGTCACCACGTTGTGGCTGGATGACCACTTTATTATCAGCCTGGCTTACGGTTTTGATACTGCCCCTGGTCTCTACCTGAGGCCCCTTCCGTCCCAGGCCGCGCATTCTATCATCTCCAGAATGACGGGCATCTTCGAAGGCTTCATTGAGGCGGCCCCGGGCTTCAACCTCCGTCCCTCTGGCTTCGTTAAGGATGCCCAGATGATGGGCTACGTTGTCCTCGACTAATCCTTTGAGGTGTTCAATCTCGGCCGCCCTGCCCCGCGCGTCTTCTTTCTCCAGTTCCCGGACACGGCCAGTCAATCTATCTTCAACTTCCTCGACATGCTGCCTGGATCTGGACCTTAGCTTACCTGACTTCGAATCCTGCTCAGCGATTGCGGTCAGAACCGAACCCAGTTTAGGGAGAGGGCCAGCAATTTCGATAGTCACTTTGTTGCCATCAGAACTGGTTATCGTAACGTTGGCTCCCTGGATGCTTGTAACGGCGCCCACTACGTGATGGTTCTGCGGCTGCCCGGGCACTACCATAACATCAGTAGCTGTGAGTATTGATGTCGTTGATTTCATGGCCAGTATGGCCAGGCGGTCATCAACCTGTAAATCATCCTTGCCGATTATGTCGCGGCCTGGCATGCGAAACTTGGTTGTGGCATCAATCTTTACGCTCACAGCGCCTTCGGCTGCTGTATTGATCGTAATGGAATCAGCGCCTTTGGCAATCACTGTGCCAAACAAACCTTTCATTGCCCCTGGTTGGGCCGTTGCAATGGCAACATTTGTAGGAGATAATACCTGCCTGAGAAGAATAGTCCCGTCTGGCTGGAAGCTACCCTCCAACTTTGCCTGAGCGCCTACCTGAACAGTGCCGGTTACCCGGGTCTGGGCGCCTATGGTCATCGTTTTACCCATTATGGTAATCGCCGCCGGGGTAGCTGCACCTACAGCCCCCGTTATCTCTACAATGTTACCGAAGGCCTGTATCTCAGCCAGCTTGTCCGATGGGCTGGTTATCTGCCTGGCCATGATGCTGCCATCGGCTGCTAGAGCCCCATCAACCTTGGCTGTAGCCCCCACCGCAATGGTGCCCGCAACCTGGGTTACGGGGTATCGGACTACCTTCTGTCCCGCGATGGTTATCTCATCGCCCACCACACCGGAAATTGTTCCCCGTAATTCCATCTGGACTGGCAATGTCTGAGCCGAAACCGGTGCTCTGTATGCGCTCACACTACCTGCCAGCAGACTAAGAACTGTGATGAATAATAAGAAAAACTTTGTTATTTTCATTTTAATTCTCCTTCCTATATTGTCCCCTGTCTTATTTACAACGCCACATGGCCGTTACTGTCAGTCCCCGGATAATTTTCTGTGCGCCACACCTTCTTTTAAACTAAGGCGCATAAATCGCCGTCAGGACCATGCTTTGCTGGTGGGTTGCGAAATCACTGGCGACTACCTCAATGATATTCGGCCCCAGGAGAAGATTGACTGGAACGCTAAAAGCCCCGGTGGTGTTCACAGTTACCGGCTGGCCATTAACACTCACCACAGCATCGGGGGTTGTCATCCCTTTTACCATAAGCTGAGAGTTGGTTACAATAGTCTCGACCTCTGGTTCATTGATGCTCAAGGAGAATACCGGAGCCTGCGGCAGCGCAACGCCGGGTACAGTCTTTATCACTTTACCATCAGGGGCGACCACAAACCACACTGTCCCAACATTCTGCCCAAGTGTATCGCCGGGTTTTACGTCCTGCCACCAATAGTAGAGGGGCATGCCGTTATAGGTTATCTGTGTCGAACCATCTGTACGTTTTGTCGTTCCGAGCAAGCTGGCTGTTGCTCCGCTGGCGACCGCCGGTGCATCTATGGTTAGAAATGGAGGCCAGCGCTGGGCGCATTGGTCATAACAATTCGACTTATTCGGTTCGTCTCTGGTATACATATACAGGACGCGACCGGAGTTGTCGGTGATTATGTTTCCCAGAGTTGCGCTCTGTGTAGCCTTAATAGAGGCGCTCTTATATATGGGGGCGCCATCGGCGGTTAGCACATACCACACGGTGCCAACGTTCTGTCCGAGAGTGTCACCGGGCTTGGCATCCTGCCACCAGTAATAAAGCGGCCAACCATTATAGGTTACCTGGATCGAGCCATCGGCTCGTGTTATTGTGCCCATAAGAGTTGCTACCATTCCTTCGCCCGGGACCGGTGCATCGGTTGTCAGCAGTGGAGGCCAACGCTGGGCGCATTGGCCCGTGCAGTTGGATTTCTTGAGCTCGTCCCTGGTGTACATATAGAGAGATCGGCCTGAGGCATCAACTATCATATTGCCCAGTGCAGCATTCTTGTTCATCTTTACCGAGGCTGCTTTATAAATGGGTGCGCCATCGGCGGTAAGTACATACCACACTTTCCCCACATCCTGTCCCTTAGTATCACCGGGGGTGGCATCCTGGAACCAGTAGTATAGCGGCCACCCGTTATAGGCTACCTGCGTAGCGCCATCTGCGCGCTTGAAGGTACTTACTAACTCCGCCACTATACCCTCGCCAGCCGTGGGCGCGTCTCCAGTCAGGAGTGGAGGCCATTGCTGAAGGCAGTTGCCTGAACAGTTAGACACCTTCAGCTCGTCTCTGGTGAACATATAAAGCGTTTTACCTGATGAGTCAGTGAGTATGTTACCCAGAGCGTTCTTGGTAACTTTGATTGACGCTTTTACAACGGGTGTTGCCTGGGGCGTCGGCGCTGGAGTGGTCGGCCGCGGAGTCGGCGCCGGAGTGGTCGGAAGTATTACAGGCGCCGGAGTGGTCGGTATGGGTGTCGCAATTGGTGTTGCAATTGGTGTTGGAACGGGCGTTGGCGCCGGCGTAGGTTGGGCTTTTTTACATCCCGAAACACCCAGAATCAGTATGAATGTGAATATGAATGTAATTGCCAATAAACGTTTAAATGACATGTCTACCTCCTGTTTTTTATTGTTTATTACTGAAAATACTTGCAGCCGTACTCCAAGTATTCCCTATAGAAAGAACGAAGACATTGAGCCGATGTCAGTAAACTATTCTTGTCCTAGACGGAGAACGTTGATTTTAATTACAAACCCAAGGGAACAATTCACCCTCGGGATGGCTGCTTCAGTAATGTTATCCTATTAATAATGTAATAGTTATAAAATTATCAGGAAAAATATTACAAACTTATTAAATTTTAGGAATTGTAACGATGTTACGTGATGTAAATACTGTATATATTTTTCTCTCCCGATACATCGGGATTTTCACGGGAATGACACTTTCGGCCAGAGGTGACTGTCATTCCCGCTTGTGTGGGAATCCAGGAAGCCGTCTATTTTCAGGAGACCACCGATTATCCGGGTACTTCATGAGTAAAATAAAACCGGGCCGGCGCTATTAGCTGCCGGCCCGGAGGAACATAGATACATTTAGATCCACTTAATCAACACCCTCAACGTCTTCGATGTCAAGAACTTCCATGCCAGAGAACCAGAACCCGGTCTGGGAACCAACTGCCTTTCCATATTCCACAATCTTAAGCATATAGGACCCTTCCACACCTTTAAGATCGGCAAACAGGCCGGTACCCTCGGTAACTTTTAAGTCACCATGAGATTTGATTGTCTTGGTATGCTTGACCATGTCTATGTATATTTTGGCGCCGCCATCATACCCCAAGTCGAGCATATCGCCACCAATAACGAGACCTATCGTCCCATCATGGTCGGCAGTTAAACCATCGCCCTCTGTGCTTTCAAGATTGGAAACAAGGTACAAATCTGCCATATAGCTGATGCCGTTTATCAGCACCTCGATACCCTTTCCCGTGTATGCTCTGCCTTCAACACTGAACTCGATGTCCTTTCCTTCTACGAGCTTGAGTTCAATATCGCCAACCTTTGTGACCGTTAACGTCGTCTTTGGTACATCAACTGTCAATGTACCTGCTCTGGCCACAGACACAGGCAGGAATGCTATCATGGCTGCCAGCACAATAAATAATAACCCTTTCATCATCGAACTTACCTCCTGTATACATTTTGTTTATATTAATAGCCGCGGGCTGTTCCCCGGCTATTAATTTCTACAATTATATTTCAATATTTATCACTTGTTATTGCTAATGCCTTTCATTTCCTATTACTATTATAGTCGCAGCAATACCAGCTGTCAACCATATACAGGGTTTATACGTTAAGTTTTGGTCAATACATATTTACTTCGAACCGAGAGGGCCTATTACGGGAATCGTTCACGGCCTTTACAAGGCCACCACGAAGCACGAAAATAGTTTATCAACCTCTCTTTCTATGGGGAGAGATTTAGAGAGAGGGAATTTTTAACAAAGTCTTTGTTTATCACCCTCTCCCTACCTTCTTCCTTAAAGGGCGAGGAGATAAACGTGTATTTTCGAAGGACTAAAAACAATTCTGGGCTAACTTCGTCAGACGGGTTAGCCCAGAATTTGAACGGCGTTATACGGTTGCACTACCACACTCCCGTTGGCAGATTATCATAGGTTTTTAATCATTAACGAACCTGTCGCCCACGTTTTACCGGTTTTGCAGGCCAAACGCCCGCCGGGCGTTGAACAGACCCAGCGCACCAAGGTTCCGCCTGAGCATGAAGCCCAGTCCTGTAAAGAATGGCACCTCAATCTCTACGCCGGGGGCAATTTCGATTTCAGCCCGTGGAAACAGGAAGGGCCTGAACGCAAAATTGACATTAAAATCATTTTCCTCAAGGTTTCCCAAATTGAACCCGAACCCGTTCACGTCGCGGTCGTTGCCACCATCACCCGCATATGCAGTAGTCACCGGCATCAACGCTAAAAACGCCGCTAAAGTCAATAACAATATCCTTCTAAACATCGTCTTCCTCCTTTACATCCCATTGCCGCTTTGTGGCAGCCTGGAAACGTCCTCTCTTGACCTTTCTTAACAATATTTTACCATATATGCCATATGATAACAACACGCATTTGCATTAATATTTTGGAGAATAGCAAGGAGTCGGATAAGTCCTTTAAAAAATGGAGGCGTACGACCTTGATTACTGAAATAACCCCATACAATGCCGTTTCTTTATGTTTCGTTGCATTTTCACGGTGGAATCACGAGGCGCTCCCTGAATTTCTCACGAAAATAGTCCCTTTTTGTCATCCTGGAGCAAGCGAGGGATCTCAGGGAGGGGCAGAAAGGCATAAACAATATTTATGGCTGGGACGCCAAATTATAGAAGTCAGTAACAACCCCTCACCACCGGATTCTTCGTCCAGCTCTTCGGGACGCCTCCGAGTAAAACTCGGAGTCCGATACCCGTTCGGACAGAACGACAATGCCCTACTATTTTCATCGTTCGTTATGCCCCCTGCAAGGTGGCATTGAGGGATTCTCTACTTTATGTCCTGAAGGCAGCTTCACTGCAAGACAGTAGAACTGAATTCACCGGTAGCTAGACATGGTTGTCATCCCCGGACAACGGTGACCTTGTCCGCCTCAGATTGGGTACGGCCGATACAGAAGGCGCATCTCTCCCTTCCACCGCAACCACGGCGCCCGGAACGTCAAAACGGTACCGCAGGCCGGTGACAGGCCCAACCACGGTCATACCGGTCTTGCCAATGTACTCGAAATGAACGAACGTCTGTGGAATTACCCGGGGCAAAGACGAAGCCTCGGCAACAATCTCGCGACTCTGTGGAGCCAGGATCCTATCGTGAAACTGTTCTCTCTTACCGCCGCAACAGCCCATCTTTTTCCTCCTTATCCTCTTGAAACGGAGCTGGCGGTACCTGGCGGGCGCGGTTTGTGACTCGCTCTAACAGAATAGCGCCCGCTGATATCGCCGGCCAAAGCAACAGCCTCTGCTTCCAGTCTTCTCCCAGTAGCAAAGCAAACGGAACTGCAATCCAGATGCTGAGGCAGTAAAAGCAATCAAGCAGCTTTCCCCAGAAACTCTCCCCAGCCAACTGACGCAGGCGGACAAACAAGTCCCACGGGCCGTCCTCTGCGTATAGCAGATTTGCGACCCGCCATACGCCGAGGATGCCCAGCAGAAGCCAGTAGAACGGCATACGCCTTTACTTCTGGATTCCAATAAGAACCGGAGTGGCCCAGTAATCGTTGCCATTCCAGTAGCCGTTAGTTACCCTTGTGCTGCAACTTAAGTTAATAGAGAAGGCGCAGAACGGCTGAGTTGGTTCCAGCCAGGAGCCGCTAGCAGCCGTAATGCCAACTGTTACGTACCCGGATAGCGGGTCGTGGTTAGGATCGTCGGGCGTACCGTGGAGCAGAGTACACACCAGGTCATCGCCATGCTCATAGCTGCGGCCCCGGTAGGGAGACGGGGGTTGAGGTGGGACAGGTTGCGGGTAAAGCGGGGGCAATACCGGGAAGTTGCCCGTAGCGCCTTTATACGCATAAAGCGCATAGCTGTTCAGGAAGCCTTTTTGCTGATCAACCTTAAATCTCACGGTTAGGGGAGCATTCGATTGCCCGGCAGGTAAGGTGAACAGGGCACAGTTGCCCAGGGTTTGCGTTCCCATCGTTATGTTCGGATCAATTACCCGGTCTGGCGCGCTGTTGTCAATATAAATAGTGATTGTGTCCTCTGCCAACTTGGCGCCGGTAGCATTATATCCCTCGATGCGGAATTGAACCGGCCCCGGGGTTGGCGCATACAGCGGACTGCTTATCTGCGCTTTGCGGTCTCGCCGGGAGAATACCCAGGCGGAATTACTCTCGATATTGTCGTAGACCTTAGCTGAAACAGCCGGGCCTCCACCTACCTGGACTGTGCGGTCCCACGGTCCCACCAGGTCGCCATTGTAATTGGGTAGCCCGATACTGGCTATAAGAGGATGCCTGTATTCCTGCTGAAAGAAAGCCCATCCAGTCCACGTCATGTCCGGCAGCTTGCGCCGGTAACGGATAGTGTACTGAGTGACCTGCGGTTGATTTGCCGGGCGCAGGAAGCAGGCAAAAAAGTCCATGGTCCCGGCCCAGGCAGCACACCTGGTCTGCGGCCCTAGAGTATTCTTGGCTGTAATTTTTCCCTCGGCGCCGAGAGAGTTGTTGAAACCAACCCGGGTGCCATCTGCTTGTGGTACACCTATAAAGATATTCCCGATAGCCTGAATGGCATTTCCACCCTGACAGGCAGGCATCGGTAAGTTGACCTTAGGAGCGCAGATGTCTACTCGCTTCAGAAATGGCACGTTCCAGTAAGGGGCGCTTTCATAAGAAATACCTGTGGGCGCCATTGAGTCAACAAGCTGGGCGATAATATCCGGAAATGCTTGCACAGTTACGTCTTCGCCTGCCGCAACATCAACGACGCTTTCGTGCGCGATATCGGCGATGCTCCGGGTAAAGCGAAAGATATAGTTGCCATTCCTGTCAGTAGCGCAAACGCCCAGGTCTTCACGGTTTCCCGTGCCGGTGTAGGGGCCGCCTATCAGTTCAGCGCTGGTGCGGTCATATTCCTGTAACTTTACGACGACGCCCTTCAACGGGGCCGTCTCACAATACGGTCGGATTCGGTCGATAATACTGGCAACTGCAAGCCGGTCGAAGTCAAGAGCTGCAACAGGAGCAGCTTTAGCAATGTCAAACACCTGCATGGGGACAACTGTACGCGTTGCTTCTGCAATGGGTTGTATCTTTGCCGTAGTCTTGGCCGTTGCCGCGGTGGTCTTGGCCATTATCACCGATGTTTTGACGACCTGCGCCTGCTTGGGTGGCAGCATAGTCTGCCCGCGAAACGGGATAGACATAGGGCGGAACGGCGGCGGGTCCGGCGTTGGCCCGATCGGCGGGCGTATTTCCCAAAGCCTATCCGGATAGAATTTCTCGATGAGGCCGCGGAGAACAGGATATTTCAGCGCCTCTTTGAGGCCGAAGACAGAGTCAATGATAACCGACCCCTGATTGCAGGGGTTTAAAAAACACATGCCGCTGTAATAGGCCACGTTTCCGTAAATCATGAAATCAGTAGCAGTTTGAGGAGTGGAACAGGTAAGAATCAGGTCGTTGAAATCCTGGTCTACACCTTGATCGTTGGATTCAATATCGAATCTGTACTGACCGCCTGAAAGGGTAGGAAACTTAATCTGGTCATCGGAATTCACCCAGCCGGTTCCCGGGTTGTTCTGGATGGTCAGGCTCCAGTGTGGTCCGATCACAGATACCGGGGGTGTAGTTACTAGCCCTGCATATGTCCCGTTGCCAGATGTCGCACCGGCGATGACGAAGCGTTGTTGGAATGCCGCCTCCTTGAACTTAACCGAGACAGTCCACGGTCCCTGCATAGTTATGGTCATTAAAGCCTCCTTATGAATTTTCCTTTTCTGACGTAACTCACCAATGAGATAGCCACAGCCTGAAATGCCACCTCCTTTCCTGAGCTTACAACAAGGTCTCTGCAGTTTGCGACATTTTCCCCCGGAGCATGATTCGGAAGCCTATACATTTGTTAAGAATTCGATTACGCAATAGCGCAGCGGCCTTTTAATTGTGAGGGGAAATCCGATGCCCGATACTGCTTCCTACCCACTACAACCCCACCGAAACGCACCTGGCGCCTCTGCAACTTCACGGCTACAAGGCGTATGTCTGGTCTCCGCAGTTGCCTTCTAATAATAATGACCTTCATCTATAGTGTCAAGATGTATATAGATTCAGTTTATATTTGTTATTATTTGTAAATTTATGGTTAATATTGATTAGTAAGGATGTTAATCTCAGAACAAGTCCTCTGCATTTTTTACATATCTTCTCATCACATAGTAAGCCGCCTGGAGGTTCCTGCGTTAATGTCCCGTACAAAAATATGGACTGACACAGAGAGGAGCGCCCGTAATTTGCTGTATTACGTCTGCTGAAGTATACTTTTCACACCCTGGTTTTAAAAAATAGGCACTTTGGAAAACGGAGGTCACACTTCATGGTGAAACATGGCTTAGTTCGAGTAATCGGGACAACAATAGTAGCAATGGCAGTGCTATTTTTGGGGGCGTGTGCGCCTACCGCGGCGCCCATTCCAGCCACATCAACCCCCGTAACCACTCCCACCTCCAACCTCTCACTTCCCACTTCCCAAGATGCCGCCTGGAATAAAATCGTCGAGGCAGCCAGGAAGGAAGGCAAGCTTAACAACTACTCTTATAACTTTGTAGGGGACATCGGCATAGCCGTAAGTCAGGCGTTTAAGCAGAAGTATGGTATAAACATGGAAATCATCACCGGGACGACCGCTCCCTTCATGGAGAGGCTGAGGATGGAAAAACGCACCGGGAATCCGGTGGCCGATGTAATAGATGGCAACGCTTCCGGCGTTACGAATATTAAGAAGGAAGGACTTACCGCAAGTGTAGGTGACGACCTCCCCTCATTACGGGAGAAAAACGTGTGGGTAGCTGATGTTCTGGGCCTTGACCCACAGGATAAAAACCTCGTTATCTTTAATTTCAGCACCTATGCCACCTGGGTGAACACCAACCAGGTCAAGCCCGGGCAAGAACCGAAAGTATGGCGAGACCTTCTGGACCCCAAATGGAAGGGGCAGATGCTGTTCAGCGACTATATGACTAGTTCCGCTCCATACGAGATGATTGTGGCCTTGCAGCGGGAGAAGATCATAGATGAAATTTTCCTGAAGGAATTATATAAACAGGACATCAAGTTCACCACTGCTGCACCTGAGGAAGGGCTGCTTTTATCGCGGGGTGAACGTACCCTTTCCATCCGCGGGCCGGATATTGTTTATGGACGGTTTCTGGCGGAGGGGGCGCCTATCCGGGCTGTGGCCTTAAGCGATGGCACGGTGCTGGCCGGTGTAACGACGGCGGCCTTTAAAGACGGACCACACCCCAACGCCTCCAGGGTTTTCCTGAACTGGTTCCTTTCACCGGAAGGGCAGACAGTTTACGGCAAAGCGGCCAAGGTGGCTTCCGTCCGTAAGGACGTGCCAAACTTCTTGCCTCAAGGCGCCCAGGTTATCCTTCCCAGGCCTATCATTCTCACTGTAGCGGACACGCAGCAGGCTATCAAACTATATACAGACAGGTGGCTGAACAACCTGTGGGGCCGGTAGGACTATTACAACTATCCCGGCTTGACTCAAGAACTTCAATCTTCCTCTCCCCTTGTGGGAGAGGTATTAAAAGGTGAGGGGTCTCAAGTTTGGATGGATAATAATTGGTCCACAACGGATTTGGGTCCCGACAGGTCGGGACGGCACCAGGGGACTTCGGCTGAAAGGGTACTCACGTAATAATTGCGCTCGTCTTGGCCCACTACTGTGTCTTGTTTTACTTCTCTTTTATGAAGTTATAAGTCTTGTCCCCTTTTTTCAAAACGTTAAACAATTCGCTTTTTGTAATCCTGGATGCTATCTCACTTTCGTTCATGTGGTGATCGCGCACGGATAATATTCCGTTTGGTTTTAATACCCGATGTAGCTCTTCTAATATTGTATCCATGTTTTCCAAACCATGAAGTATATCGTATAACAGGACAATATCCAGGTTATTATCTGGCAGTCCGGTTTTGCAATCGGAACGAATCGTTTTTACATTAGTTAGTTTCTTCCTGGTAATAATATCTTGCACCATCTTGATTGCCAGAAGGTGTATATCCAGCGCATAAATTCTGCCCGTAGCGCCCACCAGTGTCGCAAGAGGCATAATATAAGCTCCGGGCCCGCAGCCAAAATCGAGTACATGGAATCCCGGTTTTATCCCTGCCTCTTTCAGGATATTTATGCGGGGTGCGAAGAAGTCACGAAATTTGAATACAAGAGACATAAAATAGAAGTCTAAATTGGACATAGATTTACTCATCTCAGGCCCACCCCCAAAAAAAGCGCCGAGGTGACCAAAGTCCATATATCTGGCTTTCCATTGCCCACAACGGTACACCATTTGTCGATTCATAGCAAGACTATTCAGAGACTTCCGCAAAATGTTGCGGTCTCAGGGTGTCTCGCCCGCACTAATCATGATGAATTCGCCTCTATAAAACGATTGATTTAAGCACCTTACCTCACAAATTAGGATTGTTGTAGTTAGTCACAAGCGAAAGTAACACAAATGCTTAAGTACGACCAAAAATTGCAGCTTTGTTCGTGATATGTTATATTACTGGGCAATCAACGGGTTGCAAGAATATTTGGAAAAAACGAAAGCAAGCAATGACAACACAGAGTCCGTATCAAGAAGGACCCAATGAAGCGCTTAAAGCAGCGGAAAATACCTTGCGTGATTTTATTACAGAAGTGCTCTCCGAGAAGCTAGGGGCAGACTGGCCCGATAAGTGTGGGGTGACACCAGAGCGGATAGAAATCTGGAAACAACGCAAAGAGGACGAACGTAAGAAGATAAGGGGCAGAGGCATTGAGGAACGCACCCTGTATTATGCGGGTTTTTATGACCTCCCCGTAATTCTCAAAAAACAATGGCAGTTATTCGAACCATGTTTTGGCCATTTGAAAACAATGGAGGTATATCTGGATAAACTGGAGAGCTTCAGAAATCCCGATGCTCACAGACGAGAGTTGTTTCCTCATGAGATACACCTTATTAGGGGGATAACCGGCGAAATCCGGAATTCAGTTACTTTTTTCCGTAGCCAGAAGAAGCCCGAAAACAAACATTTCCCAATCCTTGAACAAGTAGTAGATAGTTTAGGCAATACTGCTACCCCACAACAAACATTTGTAGATACAAAAAAGACCTTGCATCCCGGGGATAGGGTCTCTTTCATAGCAACAGCTTGGGACCCAAAAGGCGAAGCATGTGAATTCAGGCTTTGGAAAGCCCCTGACTTCAAGGAATTTGTGGGTTGGACGCGTGATCGTGTACTGGAATGGAAGGTAACAGAGGAAGACATAAGGAATTTGCAACGCATCTATATAAGCTTGCGTTCGCTTCGCAAATACCACGCATCAGGCGATGAAGACGACATGATGGCCTTCGACTACATGGTTCTGCCTAAAGAACAGTAATGTGTAAAATAAACGCCGTGATTTCGTTCATTTTGTCTTTACACATCCACATCCCATATAAATGGCGCATCCTTCAAGTTGACCTCAGTCTCCACCATTGTCCAGCAGCCGGGGCAGTAAAACTCCCTGACCACAAAACGGTCGGTCCGGACGCCCGGCGCCAGCTCGATGCTGCCCCGGTCGGCGGTAAACTCGCCTACTGGCAGGTATAGCTTATAGTTTTCGGTGGCGGGAGCGACCATTTGTCCACATTTATGGCAACAGACAAACAGTTTTCCGCCCTTTCTCACTATTTCCAGGTACAGGCTCATGGGTTTGAGGAACTCCGCTTCACCAACGGGTAAGCCAGGAAGTTGCTTTTTCGCTGTATGTTTCCGTCGCTCCTGTCGGATAAACTCCCGGCGCTTCAGGGTTGACTTCGGCCCAACTTTCAAGCGTCGGCTCATCACCACGCCATACACCTGCTCGGCTGCCCGGTGCGAGACCAGCCCGTTCCGCACGTCATTGGCTACCAGCTCCGGCACCCTGTCCAGGGGGTCTCCGAAGCCGCCACCGCCGGTCTGGATTGTCCGCAGCACATCACCTGTACCCAGGTAAGTCCGGGTTTTGGCAGGCATCGGGTCTATTTGCCCCTCAAGTTCGAAAAGGCTCTGGGGGAGTTTCCCTTGATTTAATAGCTCCCTGGCATTGGTTTTCCGCTTCAGGTGGTACTGTGTTGTGCCACCGGCATATCCGCCGCAGACGCCCGCCGAGGTTGACTGCTCCATCCCGTGAGTGAATGCGGTGATGCTCATAGGCCCGGGGGTTTCATAAGGTATCAAGGCATTATCCCCGGCCACCCCACCCCGGAACATCCCCGGCCCACCGCTATCGGCCACCTCCCGGCGGTAGAGATACATCAAGGGGTAAAGGAACTCATAGGTCTCTACATTGCCCACACTTAAAGTCAGGGAAGAAAGGATACCGCCGGTATTGATGCCATCCTTGCCGCTTCTGGCTCCCGCCCCACCCATAAGGTCCATTGCCATGCCGCCTACCCGCTGCCCTGAATGGCCGACAGCATCGAATGTCCATATGGCAAAGGCGCCGGCCCACGTGGACATAAGTTTATCTCGATACTCCGGGCTGGCCGCCATCATTTTTGCCAGGCAGACATTTACATCCACCCTGCCAGCCCAAAGGGCAGCCGCCGTAGCCGAGCTAATCCCTGCTGGCCAGGTGGCATCTACCAGAGTGCCCGGAGTGGTGCGGAACTCCAGCGAACGGAGCACCGCCGCCGGACACCACGGTATGTCGTAGCATAATATGGGTAACACAAAGGAGAGGACAGCCCCTTTGAGACCGCCGACACAGGCATTGATAAGCCCCGGGGCTTGTTTGGATGCCTCAGTGTAATCCAGAATTATCTTATCCCCCTGTTTTGTCAGTGTAAGCGGACAGGCATATACCTTGTCTTCTATCCCGTCATGCTCGATATAAGAGATATGGCGGAAAATGCCATCGGGCAGCTCTTTAAGCCGGGTGCGGAATTTTGTATCCACATAGTTGATAATGCCGTCAATAGTGGACTCTACTGCTTCAGCGCTATAGGTCTCCACCAGTTTCTTAAAGCGGTCTCTGGTCACATTGATAGCGGCTATCTGAGAGCGTATGTCCAGGGAGAATATTTCCGGGAATCGGGAACGGCGCACCAGGAGCCTTTCCAGGTCTTTCCGCATAACACCCTTCTCCACGAGCTTGAAGGGGGGCATTACCGGGGCTTCATCGAAGACCGATGCCGCTCCCACTGCCCAGCCGCCGGATACCGGCCCGCCTACATCTATATGATGTAATGTACAGCCGCACCAGGCCATCAGCTTCCCTTTATAGTGGATAGGTGCGACAACCGTTATGTCAGGTTGATGCAGTGCGCCGTAGTAAGGGTCGTTACACAGGAAGACATCGCCCTCCTCGATGCCGGGGTTCTCGGCATAGTCTTTCAGGATATGTTTGACGACCTCTCCCTGCACGCAGGCATGGCTGCTGATGTATATCCCCATTATGGCCATGTCGCCGCCGGCCGAGAGGATGCCGGTATTGAAATCGTAGGCCTCGTTAGCCACCGGCGAGCCTGATATTAACTTTATCGTTGTCCCGGCCTCATCATTGATGGCCCAGAGCCGATGCCGGATAACCTCAAAGGTGATGGGGTCAAGAGTTGTATTCATTTCTTCTCCAATATAGACGAGCGCTCATATACCACCTTCCCTTCCTTCAGGGCTGGCCCGGTAATCAAGCCTATCGCGTTACGATACCGCTCAATATCTTCGGGGGTCACGACAATTATGTCAACCTGGCAGCCCACGCCAATGAGCTTTATATAAATAGCTTGTGCTAGCCGACGTCAGTGGATTCCTGATTTAACAACCAATAGATCGATGTCACTGTCCGTGTTTGTCTGACTGCGTACTGCAGAACCAAACAATATAATTTTTTCTGGCTGTGCTACCTCTACAACCCTCGACACCATTTCTGCGACAACGTTTTCACTTATTTTAACCATTATATTCAAGCTCTTTTTGCCATTCTGTCGTTCCGATAATGGTCATTAAATATTTAAAGCGCTACTTTATTGTCATTCTGAACGCAGGGAAGAATCTCCTGTTACACTTGCGTTGGATTGCATCTTTAGTCAACATTAAGAAGATTGGTTTAAAGCTACATCTTAATCCAGCGTAGAAATTATGTGATGTGTGTTTTGATTAACGCAATTGTAGTCAGGCACAATGGAGACACTAGAGATTCTTCAGTCGCTTCGCTCCTTCAGAATGACAAAATGTCACTCTGTTTTTTTGATGACGAATATCGGGATGAACAGGTTGTAGCGGACTTCACTTCGTCGTCATCTCAATAATAACATTCTTATACTCATCCACCCTCGCCACTTGTCCCGGCTGAATTACAATGATAGTAGTAGGAGCCTCTATTATAGCCTCACCTGTTATAACATTCCCGGGGTTAAGTTCGTCCATTTCATACAGATTGGTATCTACAAACCCGCCATGCTTCTCAAAAAATGCACGGCGTTGTCCTTTGCAGGCAGATTTCGGGTTCATCGGCTCTACAGAATACTTCTTTAAGGCAGGAAACTTCACCCCTCCCATACCCATTACTATATAATTCACCATCTCGATGCCCCCCTGCCGGAAGCCGGAGCCTTTCCCGTACAATTCTTCATAACGCTTCTCAAACCGCGTAACAATTTCCTCCATCGCTTTCTCATTCAGGGCTTTTTCCGGAAGCGGGACCCTGACCACGTGTACCTGGCGGCGATAGCGCATGTCTACAAAGCGCAGCAGCGAGATATCTTCTCTTCTCAACCCTGCCCTGGTCAGTTCTTGCCCGGCCCGGTTTTCGAGGCCCAGGTAAATTTCCTTCAGCCGTTGCGGGTCGACAGGAATTGTCATAGGTAACGACTGCGAGTAAAAGGCCGAGACCCTCGATGCAGCAACGCCAAACGCAGAAAAGGCCGCGGCCAGGGGAGGGATAATTATGCTCTTAACTCCGATATCCGCCCCGTATACGCTGGCATACTGGGGTCCCGCCCCGCCATAGACCAGCATAACAAATTCCCGCGGGTCATACCCCCTCTCGATGCTCACCTTGCGCACCAGGTCGGCCAACTGAGAGGTAGCAATTTTAAAGATGCCCGCCGCCGCCTGATAGACATCCCTGTTCAACGGCCTGGCTATCTTCTCCTCCATTATGTCAAATGCCCGCTTTGCATTAAGAAGCATCTTGCCGCCGAGGAAGTAATCGGGATTTATATAGCCCAGGATAAGGCTGGCATCGGTCAGAGTGGGCTGGTCGCCGCCCCGGTTGTAACAGGCTGGACCAGGCTCTGACCCGGCGCTTTGAGGCCCTACCCTCAGCACGCCGGTAACAGGTTCAATCCAGGCAATGCTGCCCCCTCCGGTGCCAATGGAAGCCACATCCACGCTCGGGACCTGTGTATGATATTTCTCGATTATGGACTCTCTGGAGTACTCAAATTCCCCCTGGGCTACCAGTCCGACATCGAAACTGGTGCCGCCGACATCCGTACACAGGATATTTTTATAACCTAAAACCTCACCCAGGAAACGGGCCCCGCTGACACCAGCCACCGGCCCTGAACCAAGCGTGTAAACTATTTTTTCGGCCAACTCTTCCACAGGCAGCACTCCCCCGCTGCATTGCATCATCAGGAGTGAGCTTTTAAGCCCCAGCTTCTGTAACCTCCCGTTCAATGCCCGGAAATAGCGGTAGCTCACCGGCCCCAGGTAGGCATTGAGCACAGTAGTCGCCATGCGCTCATACTCACCCATCCGGGGTGAAAGGTCGCTGGAGGCGGTAACAAATAGCTGCGGATGGGACTGGCGGACAATCTCCTTGATTTCCTGCTCGTGCTGAGGATTCATAAAAGACCATAACAGGCATATGGCGATAGCTTCAACCCCGGCAAGGCAGAGACTCTCTATAGCTGCTTCCACTTCATGTCGGTCCAGTGGCACCAGGACTTTACCCTGATAGTCCACCCTCTCGGTTACTCCACGAATTGATTGTTTGCTGACCAGGGGTGTTGCCTTATCCAGCTTTACTACATAGGTAATTTCGCTCTCTTTAAGGCCAGCCACCTTCTGGTGAACCCGCCCGAT
>Ga0082335_1000829_pt1 | contig 72776 bp, 53 predicted proteins | sample Subgrocontami58m_FD_72375 | JGI IMG/M metagenome (GOLD analysis project Ga0082335, IMG submission 72375) | Subsurface groundwater microbial communities from S. Glens Falls, New York, USA - GMW37 contaminated, 5.8 m (SPADES assembly) (version 2) ... | reverse complement strand
CGCCCTGTACATGGCTACCCTTGTCGCGACCCGCTTCAACCCGGTTATCAAAGCCCATTATCAGCACCTGCTCGCAGTGGGCAAACCCAAGAAAGTCGCCCTGGTCGCCTGCATGCGTAAATTGCTCACCATCCTTAATGCCATGCTCCATTCTGGGATGCCCTGGACTACGCAATATGCTTGACATCCAAGACAGTTGCTGGGGTAGCCCTCCGCTCTCCCCGCCAGATTGCGGAGCTTGTCCTGAGCCCCGTCGAAGGGTCGCCTGCGGCTCCTCGCAATGACAATTTGGGTCCTTTTTCGGGGACACCACGCTAGGAGACCAATAGCACCGCTTTGCCGGGGTACGCCCGGTCGAGAAGCTGCTGCGCCACCGGGCCTATTTCCTTCCAGGGCGCCTCGATGGCTATCTGGGGCTTCAGCACACCCGCAGCCACCAGACGGGCCAGGCGGGCCAGCCCGACGCCTGCCGTTTCACGGGCGGCCTCGTTAAACACCAACATGCCGGTCATGGTGAACCGGGTGCGCAGCACCAGCGCCGACTCAAAGGTGGTCGGCCCGCCGCCCGATGTGCCGTAGCACACAATCAGACCTCCGGGCGCCATCATGCCCATGACACTACCCAGCACCTGGCCGCCCACCGACTCCAGCGCCAGGTTGTACGGGCCGCCCTCCTTGGCCGCCGCGCCGGTTTCGTCGGCCACCACAGTCTGTGCGCCCGCTTCCCGCACCGAGGCCGCATGCCTCTCCTGGCGCACAAGGCCGGTGACGTGCGCGCCGCCGTGGGCCGCCAACTGCACCGCAAGGTGTCCCACGCCACCCGAGGCTCCGGTGACCAGCACATTGCGCTCCATCAGGCCGTCCCCCCGGTCCAGCGCGTAGAGGGCGGTGAGTCCCGCCACGGGCAGAGTGGCCGCCTGCGAGAAGCTGACGGCATCCGGCAGTACCGCCAGATTGGCGCTGGGCACCGCCGCGACTTCTGCCCATGCGCCAGTGCGCAGGAGTCCCACCACACGCTGGCCCGCTTTGGGGCCGCTACCATCGGCTGCTGCCTGCACCACCGTGCCGGCTATGTCCCAACCGGGGCGGGCGCCCGTCGCGGCGTTCTGCGCCGCCCGTACCTCGCCGCGGTTCAGCGAGATCGCGTGCACCCGGACCAGCGCCTCGCCGGGCGCGGGAGTGGGCGCGTCCACCGAGGTGAGCGCCAGGCGGCCGGGGGCGTTGGGATCGACTGTTACCGCTTGAATCGTGCTCATGTGAATGCTCCTTGCTGTGAGAGCGATGCGCGCAGACGCGCGTGTCCGCGGACATCGGCGTCATCGATGGATGGCCGCCCATCAAGGGTTGCCCGCGGGTCTACAGGCGCTCGGGCGTTCTCATCGGACGACAGTAGCCCTGTGGCCCCTAGGATAGGCGCAAGACGCCGGTTGCACAACTGTGAGTTCACAACCCAATCGCACCTCTGGCTACTCCCGCCCAACTCCGCTCCAACTACCCAGCGGGCTACGCGAGTTTGGCGCCCATAACCACCAATCCACCGTGCTGCCAGGAAGATGCGCACACACAGCCGCACCTAATCAACTCGCTGTTGCCACCAGCGGATTGCCCCTCTGTGAGATAGCATGGTTGGTGGTGGGCATGCTATCTCACATAAGAATGCTACTGAGCGAGGTCTTGCGCATTTGTGACATTGGGATTATTATAACAATCTAACTTTCTTCTGTTCACCAATGGGCATCCGGTCTCAAATACTTGAGCAGCCCGCCTAATGTCCGTTCACCTCGACGGACATGTAATATTTGATTTGAATGGAATCCCAGGAACAATATGAGCCAACCGTATAAATTTCCTGATCTCCCCCGCCTCACCAAGCAGGGCCTGTACGATCCGTCCCAGGAGCACGATGCCTGCGGTGTCGGCCTTGTTGCAAGCATAACGGGAGAGAAGTCCTACAAAGTAATCGACAAGGGGATTGAGGTTTTGATCAACCTCCATCACCGAGGAGCCGCCGGCGCTGACTCGCGCACCGGCGATGGCGCTGGTATTCTGATTCAGTTGCCACACGAGTTCTTCCAGAAAGAATGCTCCAACCTGGATATTGACCTTCCTCACCGTGGCGAATATGCCGTCGGGATGACCTTCCTGCCGCAGGAGCGGGGCCAGCGACGCACCTGCGAAGCGATCATTGAAGGCGTTGTTGAGGCTGAGGGGCAGACCTTCCTGGGCTGGCGCGATGTCCCCGTCAACTCCGATGCCATTGGCGTGATGGGTGCGCATCACATGCCTCGCATCCGCCAGTTCTTCGTGCGAAAAGCCCACAATATCAGCCTCAGCGACGATTTCCGTTTTGAGCTCAAGCTGTACGTCATCCGCAAGCAGATTGAAAGAGCCGTCGCCGCCGCGGACATGTTGGACAAGAGTGACTTCTACATCTGCAGCCTGTCATCACGCACCCTGGTCTATAAGGGCCTGCTGCTGGCTGACCAGATCAAGGACTTCTACCACGACCTCAGCCATGATTCGATGGTGTCGGCATTTGCGCTGGTCCATGCCCGCTTCAGCACAAACACCCTGGGCACCTGGAAGCTGGCTCACCCGTACCGTTTCGTGATCCACAACGGCGAGATCAACGCGCTGCGCGGCAATATCAACTGGATGACGGCGCGCGAATCGATGTTCAGCTCACCGGAGCTCGGCGCCGACATCCGCAAGATCCTGCCCATTGTCACACCGGGCCAGAGCGACACCGCAACACTGGACAACGCTCTGGAGCTGCTGCTCGCCACGGGCCGGACCCTCCCCCACGCCATGATGATGCTGATCCCTGAGGCATGGGCAGACCACATTCCCATGGATCCCCAGAAGAAGGCGTTCTATGAGTATCACTCCTGCTTGATGGAGCCCTGGGACGGCCCGGCGCTGGTCATAGGCACCAACGGCAAGCAGGTTTGCGCCATTCTTGACCGCAACGGCTTGCGCCCTTGCCGCTACCTGGTGACCCGCGACGGTCTTTTGGTGATGGCTTCCGAGACGGGTGTGCTCGATGTCGCGCCCAAGGACGTGCTCTTCAAGCGACGCATCCAGCCGGGACGCATGTTCCTCCTGGATACAGAAAAGGGCAGGCTGGTTGATGACGCCGAGATCAAGCACGAGCTTATTAACCGACGACCGTACGAACAGTGGCTGGACGAACAGCGCGTTTCTCTTGAAGATTTGCCGGAACCCAGGTTTGTAGACGAATTTGAGGAAGACAGCCTGCTGCTGCGGCAAAAAGCTTTCGGCTACACGCAGGAGGACATCGATATTACACTGACGCCCATGGCGGTAACAGCGGCCGAGCCCGTGGGGTCTATGGGCAATGACACGCCCCTTGCGGTGCTTTCAGACATGAACCCGCTGCTGTTCACCTACTTCCGCCAGCTTTTCGCCCAGGTCAGCAACCCCCCGTTGGACGCAATGCGCGAAGAGCTGGTCACATCACTGGAGACGTTCATCGGTTCAGAGCAGAACCTGTTTGACGAAACGCCAGAGCACTGCCACCAGCTCAAGCTCAAGGAGCCGTTCCTCACGGACCGCGAGTTAGCCAAGATCCGCGAGCTGAACGATGGCAATCTGCGAGCGCAGACTCTCTCGACGTTATTTGACGCGACCAAGGGTGAAGGCGCAATGCGCGAGGCACTGGACCGCCTCTGCAAGGACGCCTCAGACGCGGTTGACCAGGGATGTGCGCTTCTCGTCCTGTCGGACAGGGGTGTCGATGAGCACCACGCGGCTATCCCAAGCCTTCTGGCGACGGCGGCCGTTCATCACCACCTAATCAAGGAAAGCAAACGGACCAGGGTTGGCCTGGTGGTCGAGTCCGGCGAGCCGCGGGAAATCCATCACTTTGCCATGCTGATTGGCTATGGAGCGGGCGCCGTCAACCCCTACCTGGCTTTCGAGACCCTGCGCGTCCTCTGTCGTGACCAGATAATGCCAACGCCCATTGACTACAAGACGGCAGAAAAGAACTACATCAAGGCGCTGCACAAAGGCGTGCTCAAGGTCATCTCAAAGATGGGTATCTCAACCCTCCAGAGCTATCGCGGCGCTCAGGTTTTTGAGGCGGTGGGTCTCAAGCAAGAGTTCGTTGACCGCTACTTCACCTGGACACCATCCCCCATCGGCGGCATCGGCATAGAAGTGATCGAGGCGGAAACACTGGCGCGTCACTTTTCTGCGTACCCCAAACGGCATATCGCCGGCAACGGGCAGTTGAAGTCCGGCGGTCTCTACCAGTGGCGCCGTGACGGCGAGTACCACATGTATAACCCGGACACCATCGCCCTGCTGCAGCAGTCCACGCGGACCGGAGATTTCAAGACCTTTCAGGAGTTCACCGACCTCATCGACGACCAGAGCCGCCGCCTGAGCACCATCCGTGGTCTGCTCGAGTTCAAAGAGGGCAACCCAATCCCCATAGAGGAGGTCGAGCCGGCCAGCGAGATCGTAAAGCGATTCGCCACTGGGGCTGCATCGCTCGGCTCCATCAGCCGGGAGGCGCACGAGACTATGGCCATTGCCATGAACCGCATCGGCGCGCGCAGCAACACGGGTGAGGGCGGCGAGGACTATCATCGATACACACCAGACCCAAACGGCGATTCCCGTAACAGCGCCATGAAGCAGGTGGCATCCGGTCGCTTTGGCGTGACCATCAACTACCTGGCCCACGCCACCGACCTGCAGATCAAAATGGCCCAGGGATCCAAGCCGGGCGAGGGCGGCCAGCTACCAGGCCTAAAGGTGGACGAGTACATTGGCTGGGTGCGCCATACAACGCCAGGCGTTGAACTGATTTCACCGCCACCGCACCACGACATCTATTCCATCGAGGACCTGGCGCAACTTATTCACGATCTTAAGAACGCCAACCCCAGCGCTCGCATCCACGTGAAGCTGGTGTCAGAGTTCGGCATCGGCACCATCGCCGCGGGCGTGGCCAAGGGCCATGCCGACGTGGTCCTCATCAGCGGCGACAGCGGGGGCACGGGGGCGTCTCCCGAATCGTCCATCAAGAACGCCGGGCTTCCCTGGGAGTTGGGCGTGGCAGAAACCCAGCAAGTGCTGGTTGCCAACGACCTCCGCGGACGCATCGTGGTGCAGACAGACGGCCAGCTCAAGACAGGCCGTGACGTCGCCATGGCCTGTCTCCTTGGCGCCGAGGAATTCGGCTTTGCCACGGCGCCCCTGGTGGTGATGGGCTGCATCATGCTGCGCAAGTGCCACCTCAACGCCTGTTCGGTAGGTATCGCCACACAGGACCCTGAACTGCGCAAACGCTTCGCAGGTCAGCCGGAACACGTTATCAACTACTTCTTCTTCGTCGCCGAGCAACTGCGCCAGATCATGGCAAAGCTCGGCTTCCGCACCATTGACCAGATGGTGGGCCACACCGATATGCTGGACGGCCATAAGGTCATCCAGCACTGGAAGGCCCGCGGGCTTGACTTCACCGCCCTGCTCCATCGGCCCAGAGTGCCCCAGGGCCTCGCCACCTACCATCGCGAGGATCAGGAGCACGGACTCGAGAACGCGCTTGACCATCTCCTCATCAAGCTGAGCGAGCCTGCGCTGGAGCGGCAGCAGCCGGTGCAGATTGACTATGATGTGCGCAACTCCCACCGGACCGTCGGCGCAATGCTCAGCTATGAGATAGCCAAGCGTTACGGTGAAGAAGGCCTTCCCGACGGCACTATCCGCCTCAACTTCAAGGGAACGGCAGGCCAGAGCTTTGCAGCCTTCTTGGCCCGCGGCATCACCATTGACATGGAAGGCGACGCCAACGACTACTTCTGCAAGGGCCTCTCGGGCGGCACGGTCATCATCAGGCCGCCGGCGGATGTCCCGTTTGTTCCGGAGGAAAACATCCTGGTTGGCAACGTGGTCCTCTACGGCGCCACCTCCGGCAAAGCGTACATTCGCGGCATTGCCGGCGAACGCTTTGCGGTCCGCAACAGCGGCGCGGAGGCGGTTGTGGAAGGCGTGGGAGACCACGGCTGCGAGTACATGACCGGCGGCCGCGTGGTGGTCCTTGGCGCTACCGGGCGCAACTTCGCTGCCGGCATGAGCGGCGGCGAAGCCTATGTCCTGGACGAGGAGGGACGCTTCAGCAGCCTGTGCAACCAGGATATGGTCGACCTAGAGGCCGTTGAGTCGGACGAAGACAAGGAACATCTGCGACGGCTTTTGGAGGAGCACCTGACTCACACCGGCAGCGCCAACGCCGCGCGCGTCCTGGCGGCCTGGGATGAGATGCTGCCAAAGTTCGTAAAAGTCATGCCGCGAGACTACGCTCGCGTCCTGGCCGAACGCGAGCGTCAGGATGCCGTCGCTGAGCTTGAGCTTGCCGCGAGCTAGGGGTTAGCGCATGGGCGAGCCAACCGCGTTCAAGGACAAGCCGCGCCAGACGCCACCCCGGCGGCCTGTGGCAGACCGTGTCCACGACTACCACGAGTTCTACCTGCAATGGTCCGAGGACCAGGCCCGCGCCCAGGGCGCCCGATGCATGGACTGCGGTGTCCCCTTCTGCCACAAAGGCTGTCCCCTTGGCAATCTCATCCCGGATTGGAATGACTTTGTCGCCAAGGGCCAGTGGCAGAATGCCCTGGCGGCGCTGCACGAGACCAACAACTTCCCTGAGTTTACCGGGCGCATATGCCCCGCTCCCTGTGAGGCGTCCTGCACCCTTTCCATCAACCAAGACCCGGTGACCATAGAGTACATTGAGAAGGCCATCGCTGACCGTGGCTGGCAGGAAGGCTGGATTACGCCGAGTCCGCCAGCAACGCGCACCGGGAAGAAGGTCGCCATCATAGGTTCCGGACCTTCCGGCCTGGCAGCCGCCCAGCAGATAAACCGGGCAGGCCACACGGTCACGATGTTCGAGCGGGCGGACTACATCGGCGGGCTGCTGCGACTGGGCATCCCGGACTTCAAGCTGGAAAAATATCTGGTTGAACGCCGCGTTCAGCAGATGCGGGATGAGGGCGTGGCTTTCAAGACCGGCATCTACATCGGCCGCGACCTCTCAATCGACGAGCTGCGGCGGGAGTTCGACGCCATTCTGCTCTGCATCGGCTCAACGATGCCGCGCGATCTGGATGTTCCCGGCCGCGATCTCAAGGGCGTTCACTTCGCTATGGAGTATCTGACGCAACAGAACCGCATCGACGCGGGCGAGGATATCGCGCCGGAAGAGCACATCTCTGCGACGAATAAGCGGGTGATCATTCTGGGCGGCGGCGACACCGGCGCAGACTGCCTTGGCACCGCGCACCGGCAGGGCGCCAAGAGCGTGCTGCAATACGAAATCATGCCGGAACCGCCGCTGCAACGGCCCCAAAACAACCCCTGGCCGCAGTGGCCGCTGATCCTCAGGAGCTCCGCAGCCCACGAAGAGGGCGGCATCCGCGACTACAACATCCTGACTAAGAGCGTCTCTGGCAGCAACGGGCGCGCAGAGAAGCTGCACGGCATCCGGTTGCAATGGAAAACAGACGAGAGCGGCCGCATGCAGATGCTGGAGGCGCACGGCACTGAGTTCGAGGTGGACGCAGACCTGGTCCTGCTGGCTATGGGTTTCCTCTATCCGGAGCGGAACGGCCTGGTCGACCAGCTTGGCATCGAGCTGGATCCGCGCGGCAACGTCAGGACGGACGCGGCCAAGATGACCAGCGTCCCGGGAATTTTCGCTGCCGGCGATGCCGCCCGCGGGCAGTCGCTGGTGGTGTGGGCGCTGGCGGAAGGGCGAGAGGCCGCCCGGGGCGTAGACCTCTACCTCATGGGCCAGACCGAGCTGCCCCGTTCGCTTTCCAACGCGTAGCTAGAGCTGCCGTCTCACTACGTCTTCCTCTTCTTCATCCTCGGCTGCTGATCAACACATGCGTGGGTGGCAGATGCGGGAGCCTGAATCCAATTCCCTGGAACTCCCCATCTACCTCAATCACCGAGAACGCACCACGCATACCGACCAATAGGGGTAGAGAGAGTGCAACTCCCCCGTCTTCACCACACAACATGTTGGGCCACGAGAGTCCTTGGTTTCTACATCCTGTCGACGGTGACGTGGGTATCGGGCAGGAGACCGATGGGGCGACTCTGAAGTTTTTTGTGAACAGGCTAGTGTCCTGAGTCAGAGATTCGGTGAAATTGTCATTCTGAGCGTCAGCGAAGAATCTGGGGGGTTGGGCCTCCCCCAACCAGATGCTTCACTCCGTTCAGCATGACAGCATGAATGCCGCGTTATTCAGCGAACTAACAATTCAGGACCCTAGTTCCTGGGACAAAACGTGGGGCCGCAAACAGCCGGCCCCACGTTTTGTCTCCCTGAGCAATCGCTATCGTGCAATCCAGGTCTCCTCGAAGTGCCGGTTGCTGTAGCCACTGGGCTGTACGCGCCAGTCTTTAACGACGTTCCAGATGGCGGTAGCTTCGTTGGTGTTTACGGGCAAATTGATCTTGGGCATACCGTTGAGGGCGGCCTTCTCCATCTCGTTGACCAGCTTCTTCCGCGTAGCAGGGTCGGTAGCCACCGTCTGCTTCTCGTACAGCGCGTCCACCTCCGAGATGCAGAGCTTTGAGTAGTTACGTGGCGCGTTGCAGAGATAATGCTCGGCGAAGATGGCGTCCGGGTCATCGAAGGCGTAGGCGGTGCCCCAGGTGAAAATCTGGTAGTCCCCCTTCCCCAGCAGCTCATAGGCTGCTTGTGTTTCGATGATCTGAAGGGTCCCAGTGACCCCAATCTTGGCCAACTGGTCCTTCAAGAAGATGCTGTCTCCCTCGACACCAGCTACTTTTCGAACGCCCAACGTGACGTTGAAGCCATTGGGGTAACCCGCCTCAGTCAGCAGGCGTTTCGCCTCCGCCCGGTTCTTCTCTACGTCTGGGCCGTAGCCCGGGAACTTGGCCAGCTCTTCTGGCGAGATGGACCAGGGCCCTTTCGCGGGCATGTAGCCCTGATTATAGCCCTGTCCTTCCCACAGGACCTTCAGGGCGTCTTCACGGCCCACCGCGTAGGCGAGCGCTCGCCGTACTCGTACGTCATCGAAGGGCTTATTAAGGGTAGACATATTGATGAAATTGCCGCCCCAGCGGGCCGGACTCTGCTCGAAATGGATCTTGTCCCCGAGCTCCTTCATAAATCCGGCTTGCTCTGCCGTGTCCAGACCGCTGCACATCAGGATCTTCATCGTGCGGCAGGCTGCTTTGGTCGTGCCTTCGTCAGGGATGATGTAATACTTGACACCGTCCAGGTAGGGGCGGCCCTGCTTCCAGTAACCGGGAAACTTGATGTGCTCAGCGGAGGTCCCGCGCACGTACTCCTTGAAAATGAACGGTCCCGTCCCGTTGACCTCCTTCTCAGGATCGTGGCCGGCCATGACCCACTCTTGGTCCAGCATCGCCATCCAGCCCTGGGCGATATTGGGGAGGAAGGAAGGGTAGGGCCGTTTCATGACCACCCGCAGGGTGTAGTCGTCCACCACTTCGAAGCGCTCGACCGGTTCGAAGGCAGCCCGGCGCGGCCGTACCTGGCCTTTTGCCGGCTGTTTCTGCCGATCGAAGCTAAAGGCCGCGTCGCTGGCAGTGAAATCGCCGCCCTGGTGGAACTTCACGCCTTTGCGGAGGTAGAAAGTGTAGGCCTTGCCGTCCGGGCTGAGTTCCCAGCGCTCGGCCAGATTGGGCTCCACCTTGGCCATCACGGGGTCCAGCGGATCATAGCGAATGAGAGGGTTCATGGAAGGCTGCACCAATGAAGAAGTGCGGGAAGTGCTGGCAGCGTGGAGATCAAGGGTCGGGGGGTCTGAATCTATACCAAGATTTAGGATTCCCCCGTGCTGCGGTTGGCCAGCCGCGGGCTGCACCCGGCTGTCCGTGGTTTCGACTGCTGGGGCACATGAAATTACAACTACGGCCACGGCAATCATCGTCACTAGAGCGCCTAAATCCCGAGAAAAGCGTTTTGGCATCTTTGCGCCTCCTTCCAGTAAGAACCACCACACACCCTTTGATATTATGTGCAGAGCGCAATTCTCTAGGCTCCACCACAGCGCCTACAGGCGTGCGTCAAAATATATTGCCTTTACTGTATTTAATTATCCTAAGCACCTCCATAATATATTGGGTAATCATATAGATAATCACCGTGTTTGTCAAGCAAAGTACGTTCGTTTACATGATCCCGTGCTCGTGTTCTCGCTGGGTCACCCTATCTTTTTATCTCCATCCTTTTTGCCGTTCCCCGGGGGGCCTGTCCGGCGAATCGACAAAACCGGCCCGCTCCGGTCAAGATCCGTCACCACCCGTTTTGGCGTAGACATCCCCGATCACTAACAGGCAAACTTTGTGTTGTGCAAGGATGCATATGATTACCCCATCACTTTTTCCATATGGTAAAATCATCTGAATTTGGGATGTTCAGGTTCGGCGCCCTCGAAATAAGCTCTAACCAGAGGGTGCCAGGAAAAATCAATGTCGAGCACCCGCGGAGGGAAGCTATGACGACAGAAGGCTCCGAAGCAGCCTCCCTGAAAGGCACGGTCAGAGTGCGCGCCCTTCAGGAGAGGTGCCCAATGGTCCGCACCATTGAGACCACGTGGTCGGTCGCAGATTTGGTACAAAGCGGATTGCTGTGCAGTCATGCCATGAGCGCGTTGGAACCCCTTCTATCGCTGCGACAATCACCCACGTGGGAAGGAGAAGCCATCACCCACTGCCGATGTCCGCTGCCAGGATGCGGCCTCGAATTCGGAGTTTTTTAACCCATCTGTAAACTCTTTCAGGGATCAGCCCAACTACCCGCTTAGTTGGGCTTCTTTTCATCGTCTTGACCAAAGCATCACCTGCGGTGATACTGTGATTTACTCAAACGTCGCCCCCAAGGACGTCAACCGGGGCCGACGGTGTGATGAATCACGCTCCTGCGGCAGAGTGTTTTGGCATTAGTTTTCACGGAGGTCATCAATGCTCACAGAATTCAACGACACGGTGAATGAGGTCATCTCCGGCGCCATCGACATGCACGTCCACGCCGCCCCCGATGCCAACACAGAGAGGCGCGCGGACATGATCGAGACGGCGCTGCTGGCCAAGGAACTGGGGATGGGAGGACTGGTCTTCAAAAGCCATGAGTACCCCACCGCGCCAATCATCCCCTACATAACCGACTATGTTGACGATTTGGACTGCTTCGGCAGCATTGCCCTTGACGAGGAGGTGGGCGGACTCAACCCCCACGCGGTGGAAATTTGCGCCAAGCTGGACGGGAAAGTGGTGTGGATGCCAACGTTTACTTCAAACTACGGTCGCAGCCGCCAGACACCGCCCAAGCAGGGCATCAAAGTTGTTGACGATAACGATAAGCTGCTGCCCGTGGTGGGTGACATCCTGGACATTATCAAACAGTACAACATGGTGCTGGCTACCGGACACCTCTCCCCTACAGAAATCATAGCCCTTACCGCGGAGTCCAGCCGAAGGGGGATTCAGACCATCTGCACCCATATTACCTTCTGGATGCCCGTGGACGACCTGAAAACACTAGCAAAACTCAACCACGTGTTTCTTGAGCACTGCTTTCTCCAGGTGCTGCCACAAGGCGGCCGTAATCTGGAGCAGTTCCTCCAGGTTATCAGGGACATCGGTCCCGCCAAGTCCGTCCTATCGACAGACCTGGGTCAGGCGCACAATCCCCCGCCGCCTGAAGGCTTCCGCATGGCCATCGCCTATGCGCTGCGCGCCGGGTTTAAGCCGGATGACGTAGCCACTATGGTAAGAGACAATCCCAGAACCCTATTGGGTCTTGGCTAACCACTGAAGCAACTAGAGTAGACAGCGGCAGGCGGCGCGCAATCACGGCTGTCTGAGAGCGGTGGAGGTAACGATGGAATCGCAGACCAGCCTCGGCATCGTGGGATTTGGGGAAGTTGGGTTTTACACCGCCAAAGGGCTCAAGGAATCCGGTTTTGGCGACATCTGCGCCTACAACAGCGGCGAGCGCAACCGACCGCCATACACACAGGCATACCGGGATCGTGCGGACGGCATTGGCGTGACGCTGGTGGATTCTATCCCAGAGATGGCGGCACGAGCACAGACAATTTTTTCCGCCACGAGCCCTGCCACCGCGGCCCAGGTGGCGCAGGTCGTTGCTCCCCATCTGGGTCCCCCTCATCTTTACGTGGACATGAACTCCTGTGGGCCGCGCGCTAAATTGGAAGCCGCAAAATCCATCACCACCACTGGCGCTGACTTCGTGGATGCCTGTTTAATGTCTTCACCCTTCACCTCGCTTCACAGAGGACTGACCTACGTGAGCGGGCCCCGCGCAGAGGAGGTGCGCCGTCAATTCGCTCCTTATGGCATGGACATCGAGGTTATCCCTGACGGTAAGGTGGGTGATGCGGCGCTCCTCAAGATGCTGCGCAGCATCCTCACCAAGGGTTCCATGACGATTTTCTGGGAACTCTCATACGCGGCGTACAAATGCGGCGTGGACCTGCGCCAGTTTGAGCGGGCACTGGGGGTCGGCCGGGGAGACTTTTTTGCCGGGGCTGACCGGACGGTTGCTCACGGGTATATCCACGCCAGAAGGCGGGCCGAGGAGGCTCACGACATGGAGGAGACCCTGCGGGACTACGGGGTCGAACCGCATCTGGCAGAGGCGTACGAGAAACGCTTCCTGTGGGCCAGCAAGTGGGAGAAGGAGTTGCGTCGGGAATTTGAGGACAAGCCTGCGCCTTCAGCGCTGGACGTGGTCAGGTTGATAGATGAGCTGTACCAGCGCGCACCGCACGAGCTGACCTAACACTTTCAAACAATGACTCGTATCAAGGCTCTCGCAAAAGCAGAAATGCCATCTATTCCCCTTGACAATGGATGTCGGTACTTCCATACTTTTTTTCGAGTTGGCTTGTAACCTCCGCGGTCACGGCCAGGAACATTATCGCGTGCGTGGCGCGCGGGCCTGGGAGTTCGCGGTTAGCGTCTGAGTGGGAACACCCCCTCAGGAAAGGAGCGAGGCATGACAACAGCAACCGGCATGATCGATTTGCTCGATCCCACTGCTGACGTCGAAAGGGCGCACATTCCCCTTGCGAGGCGGATCGACAGCCTCAACGGGAAGGTGGTGGGACTGCTCGATAACGGAAAGAGCAATTTCAACCATCTTCTGGATGATTTCGAAGGAATGCTGAAGCAGGAATTCCCGACCGTCACCGTAATCCGTCGGCGCAAGCCCTCGGTCTCGTCCGGGTGCCCGGCCGATACCATGAAGGAGTTGCTGGAAAAGTGTGATGCAATCATCACCGGGTTGGGCGACTGAGGCTCCTGCACATCGTGGAGTGTCCACGACGCAATCGAGCTGGAAAAACGCGGAAAGGCCTCTGTGGTGGTGACTTCCATCGAGTTCAGTACCCTTGGCAAAGCTGAGTGTGAGACTCTGGGGATGCCGGACCTGCACTTTGCCATCGTGCCTCATCCCTTTGGCAGCCTAAAGCGCAACCTGGTGAAAGGCTACGCAGCCAGCGCCTGGGAGCAGGTGGTGGCGGGACTGACCAGCCAAGTAAAATAGGCTCCTGAACCCGACGTATCCCGCACCTGGGATACGTCGGTCAATATCACGGGTTGTGCGTTCCCCAGAGTGGGAGCTCATGTCAGCTTGCCGATTCCACCGCTGTCCTTGAGGTAGCCGGAGCCGCTGCTTCAAGGCCCTGGCGGTTTGGGCAGTGGTCTTGTTGCTGAACTGCAAATCAGGCCGCTACCCAAGTTTATTGACGAAGTACCTAATGCTACAACCTCCCAAGGAGGGCGCGTCCATGGCTGTTGATCGTCAAATAGAAGCTCCCGACTCATTAGAGGCTATCAACGACACGTACTACCAGCGGAACTTGACCGATGGCCTGCCCATTATTCCTCCCACGCCGGCGCGCGTGGAAGCAATGCTCAAAGCCGTGGACAGAGACCCCCAGGAGGTCCTTGGGACCGTGGCGCCCAAGTGGGCGCCGGCTTCCATCCAGAAGGTAGCAATCAACGCGGTGATGGCCGGATGTTTGCCGGAGTACTTTCCCGTGGTTGTTGCCGCAATAGAGTGCGTCTTAGAGGAATCCTATAATCTTTACAGTGTCCAGGCCACAACCAACCCTGTAGGGCCCGCATTTGTCATCAACGGACCGATTCGTAACGAGCTCAAGATGAACTGCGGCTACAACGTGTTCGGTGAGGGAAATCGGGCCAACGCCACCATCGGTAGGGCCGTGCGGCTGGTGCTCAGGAACATCGGCGGGGGGATACCAGGAGAGCTGGACCGAGCCACCACAGGCTGGCCAGGTAAGCTCACACTCTGCTTCGGAGAGAACGAGGAGCAGAGTCCCTGGGAACCTTACTCGGTCGACCGGGGGTTTCCCAAGGGCGCCAATACCATCACCCTCATGGGCTTGGGGGGCTTCACAAACCTGGGAGACCTGCACAGCACCACCGGTTTGGGCGTGCTGGGGACATACTGCCGGTTGATAGCAATGGGTGGCGGCGCTCCCGCCAGCGGCACGCCGCTCATCGCGGTTTGCCCTGAACACGCGGGAACAATAGCCGAGGACGGCATCTCAAAAGCAGACGCAAAGAAGTACCTCTTCGAAAACGCCAGAGTGAAACCATCAGGCTTCACTCAGGAAATAGCGGAGGAATGGGTACGTATTCGTAACAACGTGATCCAGGCCAGCGGCTCAAACCAGCCCGAAGTTACCATGGACTCCTGGGGGCAGCTCTCTCAGTCGCCCGACAACATCCAGATTGTGGTAGCGGGGGGCGCGGGGTGCCATTCCGCCTTGCTGCCCACTACCCTGGGCGGCACGATTATCACCAAGGAAATTAGGCGCTAGGTATCGCCGCCCGGGTGGTCCTTTTGCCCCAGTCCGTACCGTAGATTCACTGCCGCCGTGTTTCTGTTATCGTGTGCCCGGAGATGCAACTCCCTGTCGCCAGCGCGGCGGGTAACGGCTTCACTCAGCATTCGCAATTCGCTTCTCCGTGCGCTGGCGGATGTCACCGGTGGCAAACCCGCCAAATCTCGTTGTCCCGTTATGTTGAATCTCAGTTGACACCAAAGATGATTCGATGATATAACAATCCAATTACGTAAGCACAGTCGTCCGTCCATCTACCAACCTGCTGAGCAAGGCAATCTCACGCAGTTGAGGACGTGGAGCTGTTGCTGGATAGATTACCTGTTGGAGGAAAGCACAATGGGGGAATTCGTACAACAGTTGAAACGGATGGGGTCTCAGTCAATCATGGCGCTGAGCCTGATCCTAGTTGTATTCACCGTTGGTTGCGGAACAGCCGCATCGCCGTCAAAAGGAGACAACGCACCGGCTCCGGAAAAAGTCGTGATAGGGCTGGGGGATGATGTACCTATCTTCAGTGCCGTCCGGACGGGCGGCGGCAACGCCAGTTTCCTCACAAAGAACGTGTATGAAGCCCTCACCGTCATCGACGCGGGGGGCAACGTGCTCCCAGGCCTCGCATCCTCATGGAAGGTGAGTCCCGACGGCAAGATCTACGAATTCAAGCTCCGCAAAGGCGCCACCTACGTGAACGGAGACCCTGTGGAGGCTACGGACATACCCTTCGTCTTCGCCAACTCCAAGGACCCCAAGAACGCTCTGAGCCTGAGCGGACAGTTCCACTGGAAGAGCGCTGAGGTCGTGGATGCAGAGACGGTCAGGTACAATCTGGAATTTCCAGACCCCAGTTTCCTGAAGTCTTTGGCCGGCTCCAACCAGCACTATCCTATCCCGAAAAAGTACTACGACAAGATTGGTGGGGAAGAGGCTTTCGAAAAAGCTCCGATAGGCGCGGGCCCCTACAAAGTGGTGGACCGGAGAGTCAAAGAGGGATGGACCCTGGAACTTTACGACGGCTATTGGGGCGAGAAGCCACAGTTTAAGAAAGCAGAGTTCCGAGTCATTCCAGAGCCTTCCACCCGTGCTGCGGCCATGAAAGTAGGGGAGATAGACTTCTCCGCCAACTTCCCGCCCTCCTTCATGGAAGATATTGAGAAAACCGGCGGGTTCAAAGTGCTGAAGAACCCTGCCAGCAACGTCATCAGCATCCGCATCAACAAGCTGCGAGAGACCGACCCCACCACGGGCAAGCCCAACCCCTTCCTGGATAAAAGGGTCCGCCAGGCCATGTCCTACTCCATAGATCGAGACGCCATCATGGAAAAAATCCTCAACGGAGTAGGCGAGAGAATGGCCGTCCTCTTCCCGGATGATTTCGGCTATGATCCCGAACTTAAGCCGTATCCCTACGACCCTAACAAAGCGAAACAACTGCTGGCCCAAGCCGGCTATCCCAACGGCTTTGATACCGCCTTCTACGGCCTGCTGGGAGAGCGCATTCCCCTGTCCAAGGAAGTGGGGGAGGCGGTGGCCCAGTACATGACTGCGGCGGGAATACGCACCAAGGTGAACAACGAGGAGTACGCAGCGTGGCTGGCCCGCACCACGTCGCAGCAATCTAAAGGCAAACCCAACGAGCTCTACCCCATGGGGTACGGCATGACCTATGTGTCGGGTGATGGTACTCCCTGGCTCAAATGGGAGATCCTGAGTTGCAACAGCACCAGCCATCAGTGGAATTGTGATCCGGAGTTCGACAGACAGCTCGCCCAACTCAAGGCTGAAGGCGACATCAAAAAGGCAGAAGAACAGGTGAAAGCCATGGCGCGCAAGGCGCATGATGAGCAGTGGACTGTTGTCCTCTATCGCAACGTAGTGCTTTACGCCATGAAAGACCGCGTCCAGTTCACGCCCACGTCACAAAGCCAATACGTTGAACTAAAAAACATGACCTGGAAGTAAACCGCTTATTACAGGATGCTGAAGATTTTGCAGCAGCGGGCGAGGTCTCGCAGCTCGCTGACTGTGGCCGGGCAAGGTTGCAGTCAGCGAGCTGGTGAATAAAAGCCTACGCCTCTCAAACGAGGCCAGGCTATGTTAAGGTAGCTCGGGGTCATGCATCGGGCTTAGGTATAAGCCCGCAGTATTTAATGACAGGACGCGTAGTCCGAGAGATATATACTATGGCGCTCTACATACTTAGCAGGATAATCCAAGGCGCGTTCGCCATCTGGGGAGTCACCGTCATCATCTTCATCGCGGTCCGAATTTCGGGTGACGCGGCGAGCTTGCTCATTCCCCAGGATGCTGATCCACAAGAAGCTGAAGTCGTGCGCCAGCTTTACGGACTGGATCAGCCCTACCACATGCAATACCTCAAGTTTCTCACCAACGCCGTGAAGGGGGATTTTGGCCGCTCTTACAGGTGGCACGACCCTGCCTTGAAGGTGGTCCTTGACCGCATACCGGCCACCTTGCAATTAGCAGGCGTTGCGGCTCTGATCGCATTGCTTGTAGCCCTCCCCATAGGAGTTTTGTCTGCCGTCTACCACGGCGGCTGGATCGATAATTTTGCCAAAGTGTTCACCTTGATGGGTCAGTCTATGCCCACTTTTTGGGTCGGCATCCTCGCTATTTTGCTCTTCTCGGTCCAGCTACGGCTACTTCCCACCAGTGGGCGAGGAGGCCTCGATCATTTGATTTTGCCTGCAGTAACCCTCGGGTGGGTTTCCATGGCCTCTTTGACGCGCCTCACCCGCTCAGCCATGTTGGATGTCATCGATAGCGATTATATTAAGATGGCTAGGATCAAAGGAGTGCCTGAGAAGTGGGTCATCTGGAAACACGCCCTCCGGAACGCCGCCATTCCGGTAGTAACGATTTTGGGCCTGCAGTGGTCAAATCTGATAGGTGGGGCGGTGGTTGTAGAAACGATCTTCGCGTGGCCGGGCGTGGGCAGAACCATCGTCGAGGCCCTGTCCAATCGAGATTATCCCGTTGTTCAGGCTGGCACCATCTTGATTGCTTTTGTACATGTAACCTTCAACCTCATTATTGATTTGTCATACGGCATACTGGACCCACGGGTTCGCTATACATAGATTACGGGCCCACCTGTCACAGGAGGCGTCTTGGGAATGAAAACTGATGTTACCCGGGCCATAACGAAACCAACCATTCTGAAATGGCGGCAGCCGATTGCCTGGCAACGCCTAGCCAAAGAAGCGCTGCGCTACCCCCTCGTGCCGCTGTTTATTCTGAGCGTGGTTGCCATTGCAGGCGTTTTTGCACCGTTGCTCGCGCCGCATGATCCCTCAGCCTTTGAGCTTCGCAGGTCAATGATGCCTCCTGCGTGGGACCCCAAAGGCTCGTCTGAGTTTCTTCTGGGCACCGATAAGCTGGGCCGAGACATCTTTAGCCGGATTATCTACGGCGCGCGCGTCTCCTTGACCATTGGCTTCCTGGGCGTGGGTTTTGCCGGAGTGGTCGGCACTACTCTTGGCCTAGTCTCTGGTTATTTTGGCGGCAAGACTGACGCCATCATAATGCGAATCGTCGACATTAAACAGTCGGTTCCGGGATTCTTGCTGGCGCTTGTCCTTGCCGCGGTCATCGGCCCCAGTTTGCAAACAATCATCATAGTTGTCATGCTGGCCTATTGGACGGGTTACGCACGCCTGATCCGCGGGGAAACCCTCAGCGTCAAACAACGAGACTACGTCGCCCTCGCGCGGGTGGCGGGCTGTAGTCCACCGCGCATCCTCTTCAAGCATATTCTGCCCAACATTGTCAACACAGCCGTGGTGCTGGCCACCCTCCAGTTGGGCTCTGTCATCATTTTCGAAGCCTCTCTGAGCTTCCTGGGGCTGGGAGTACAGCCACCCGCTTCAGCCTGGGGCTCAATGCTGGCCGACGGGCGGAGCTATATGACCAGCGCCTGGTGGCTCTCGGTATTCCCTGGCGTCGCCATCATGCTAACCGTGTTAGGCTGCAATCTTACCGGAGACTGGCTGCGCGACTTCCTGGATCCCAAACGGCGACAGGTGTAACAACATGGCAGAACCAGTAATAGACGTTCAAGATCTCCGCACCTACCTGTTCACCCGCCGCGGCGTGGTGAAAGCTGTGGACGGCATAAGCTTTACCATCGGTCAAGGCGAGATCGTCGGTTTGGTGGGTGAATCAGGGAGCGGCAAGACCATGACATCGCTGTCTCTCCTCCGTCTCACCCCACAGCCGGCGGGCAAGATTGTGGGAGGTCACGTCTACTTTGAAGGTGAGGACCTCCTGTCGCTCTCTGACGACCGCATGCGGGCGATACGCGGCAAGAAGATCGCCATGATCCTTCAGGACCCGCTTACTGCGCTGAACCCGGTCTACACCATTGGAAACCAGGTCGGTGAGCCCTTCGTGTTCCATCCAGCCGAGGACAACCAGGGCAACCACGTGAGCATACAAGAGAAGGTGGTGAACGTGTTGCGCCGTGTCGGTATCCCGGCTGCAGAGAGCCGCACCCGAGATTACCCGCACCAGTTCAGCGGCGGCATGCGGCAGCGCGTCTGCGCGGCAATCGGCATCGCATCTCGGCCACGCTTGCTCATAGCGGATGAGCCCACCACGGCGCTGGACGTTACCATCCAAGCCCAGTTTCTGCGGCTTTTGAGGCAGCTCCAGGAAGAGTTTGACCTCAGTATCCTCTATATTACCCATGACCTCGGCGTGGTGGCCCGTCTGTGCACGCGCGTCATCGTGATGTATGCGGGGAAAATAGTGGAGACAGGTGAGGTCAAACGCCTCTATGGACGGCCAGCCCATCCCTACACCCAAGGGCTGATGAACTCCGTGCCGCGCTTGGGGGTCAAACGGGACAGGCTATTTCAGATTCCCGGGCAGCCCCCCAACTTCTTGGATCTCCCAACAGGCTGTAGTTTCTGGCCGCGGTGCCCCAAGGCGCAGGACGTGTGCCGGGTAGAAGAGCCTCCGTTCGTTACCAACAGTCCCGGCGAGACGGCTCGCTGCTGGTTCCCTGACTTTGAGTCCGTCCCCGCTGCTACATTCGCGGGCGGTCGCTAGCATATGGCAAGAGTGAATTCCTCCGTGTTGGACCGAGCATCTACCGGTATGCCGCTTGTCCAAATGGACCAGGTGCAGAAGTATTTTCCTGTCAGCAGGGGGCTGGCCTTTTGGCGCCACCGTGGTGAGGTCAAGGCAGTGGACGACGTGTCCCTCACCATTGAACCCGGCGCCACCCTTGGCCTGGTAGGCGAATCTGGATGCGGCAAGACGACTATTGCAAAGTTGCTGCTGCTGCTTGAAACTCCCACCGCTGGCACCATTCGGTTTTACGGGAAGGACGTGCAGCGATTATCTGGGCCGGAATTGCGTGAATACCGCAAGACGGTTCAGGTGGTCTTCCAAGACCCATACAGCTCCCTCAACCCGAGGATGCGAGTCAAGGACTTGATCGCTGAGCCCTTGGTTGTGCATACACACATGTCGGGCAAAGAACTGAGCACCAGGGTAAATGAAGTGCTGGATGTCGTGGGGCTTCGGGGTCAGTCAGCGGATCTTTATCCTCACGAGTTTAGTGGCGGACAGCGTCAGAGGATAGCCATTGCCCGCGCGCTTGCCCTGAACCCAAAGTTCCTGGTGCTAGACGAACCGGTCTCTGCCCTTGATGTGTCCATCCGTGCCCAGATTCTGAACCTGCTCATGGATATCCAGGAGGAGTACCAATTGGCCTACCTCTTGATCGCTCACGACCTGGCCATCGTCGAGCATGTCACTGCGCAGTGTGGCGTCATGTACCTGGGGAAATTGGTCGAGCTGTGCGAGAGCAAAGAGCTTTATCGCAATCCTCTTCATCCCTACACAAAGGCCCTCATTTCAGCGGTGCCAATCCCAGACCCTTCGGCCAACGTGGAGTCTGTACCCATCAGCGGTGAAATTCCCAGCCCGCTTAACCCCCCATCGGGATGTCGATTCCACACCCGCTGTCCCTTCGCAATGCCCCGATGTTCCACAGAGATACCTGTTCTCAAAGAGGTGGACCCCAACCATCAGGTGGCATGCCATCTTTTTGATTAGCATGTTCAGGCGGCATCAACTGCTGCGGCCTTTGACACCGTGGTCTGCTCTGGCGGACGAATCCTTAAGAGCATGGAAAGTAGCCGAGATGTGCGTAGCATCTCGGGGGAAGCAACGGAGGCTCGAATGTTGTACATCGTGGACCGCGCGCCACCAGGCATACTTGTGGTTGCCGGCATAGATTTCAAAGCCGAACGGCAATTCCCCTGAGGTAACTGGCCCTGGCATGCCAGGATTGGACGCCGCCACTAAGAGCCACGGCGACATTACCCAGAGTTGCCAGGGGGCACCGATCTCCACCAATCAGATGTGGCGCAAGAACAGCAAATCTAGTAGTATCAATCATCAGCTAATCAAGGAGGATATCATGCCAACCTACGAGACAATTCTATATGAGAAGAAGGGGAAGATCGTATACGTCACTCTGAATCGTCCTCAGATTCTCAACGCATTGAACGACACTATGGCTGAAGAGTTGAACGATGCGTGGTTCGAGTTTGATGCTGACCCTGAGGCACATGTCGCGATTTTGAGCGGGTCCGGCCGCGCGTTTTGCTCCGGAGCGGACGTGAGGCAGCGGCAACTCCGACCCCGTGAAGAGCTTATTCGCCTGGGCGGTCCTGCAGGGCGGCGCGCCCAGGGAGGCGGGCTGGCCCACACCGTCAATTGGAAGCCCGTCATCTCTGCCGTGCACGGCTACGCCTTTGGCGCGGGTTATGGCATGGCAATGGGAGCTGACCTGGTGGTGGCCGCAGAGGGGACCCGCTTTCAATACACAGAAGTTCGCCGCGGTCTCGGTGGAGCGGGCGGCTGGGTTGGCACCTGGTTCATGACCGGTGACCGCTTTGCCAACGAGATTGCCATCACAGGGCGGGTTTTCACCGTGGAAGAATCCTATCAACACGGTCTGGTAAACCGCCTTGTGTCTCAGGATAAATTGATGTCCACCGCTGAGGAACTTGCGGAGGAGATCCTCAAGAACCCGCCTCTGTCCATCCGCTCCAGCGTCCGTATAGTGCGCTGGTTCAGAGAAGAGCTTGCCCGGCCCGCGCAACTGTACAGCCAGGGTCTCAAGCTGCACCTCTCCGACGATTTCCGCGAGGGCGCATCTGCCTTCATGGAGAAGCGGGAGCCGGTGTTCCAGGGCAGGTAGCTCACACAATCGACGTCAAGCGCAGAGAGCTAGGGGGCAGGCATAGGCGGATCACCGTTGGGGAAACTACGTCAACTCCCACGGAGGAAAACACCGCTCAGAAATGTGCTGAGCGTAAGACATTCCCGGGTGAAAGACGAAAGTCCCAGTGGTAGGTGGACAGCTTGCTTTCCGCGTGCGGACTGTTCAGAACAGCAGAGAATCAGGTATTGACCAGGAAAGGTATGCACACATGCTATGGCACCGAAAGATCGTGCTACTATCCATGCTGTCGCTGGCGACGGCCCTGTTCGTGGGCTGCGCAACGGCGCAACCTGCGGCGCCACCCGCGTCTGGCGGAGAAGAACAACCCCTATACGGCGGCATACTCATCAATCATCCGTCCAATGCGGACCCGCCTAGCTTCGATTCGCAGTTAGAAAACACCTACAACCTCAACCGCCCCATCGCGGCGACTCATAGCAGTCTGGTGCGCTTCTCGCCCACCGAAGTGAACATATTGGTGCCGGACTTAGCGGAAAAGTGGGACGCCAGCGCCGACGGTAAAACCATGACATTTACGCTGCGCAAGGGTGTGAAGTTCCACAGCGGCAATGAGTTCACCTCGGCGGACGTAAAGTTCAACATTGAGCGACTGAAAGGGCAGATAACCAACGGGCCGGGCGCGCTCCCGAGCCCTCCGCGTAAAGACCTCGTCCGAGCCGTTAACAAGGTGGAGACCCCCGATCCCTATACCGCGGTGTTCCGAATGGACTATCCCAGCGCGTCCCTCATGGGCTTTCTGGCCACCGTGTTTGCGCCCATGTATGACAAGAAGTGGCTTGAGGCTGGGAATGACCCTAAGAAGGAAATAAACGGCGCCGGACCCTTCAAGCTCAAGGAATACATCCGTGGCACCAGCTATGAGCTGGTGAAACATGAGAACTACTGGGAGCAAGGCCGGCCTTATCTGGATGGGGTCAAGACGTACATCATCCCCGACCTCGGCACCGTGGTGGCATCGATGCGTGCGGGCCAGATCATGTTCATGTCCTTGACTCAGGCACAGTATGAGGCGTTGCAGGCTCAGATCGAGGGCGGCGAGCTCAAGGGCAGGATGGACCTGGTGAAAGTCCCCTCCACAGGCGGCGGCACTTCGGTGTGGATCAATGTGACGAAGCCGCCCTTTAACGACCAGAAGGTTCGCACGGCCCTGACTCTGGCCGTCGACCGCAGGGAGGTGGCTAAGGTCCAGGGTGGGCCGGACTCCGTAGTCAAGGGGTGGATGCCCGCGGGCACCTTCTTCGCCCTGCCGACAGAGGACCTGGCCAAGATGCCGGGGTACGGTGCCGACAAGGCGGCAGAGCGGGCCGAGGCCAAGCGGCTCCTCGCGGAGGCCGGATACCCCAACGGCTTGGCGTTGAAGGGGATCAATCGCAACGAGCAAAGCTACATTGACAACGCGATCATATACTCCGATCAGTTCAGCAAGGTGGGAATCACCCTGGACACGAAGCTCATGATCATGGCCACTGCGTACGACCTCATGGAAAAGAAGGATTACGAGATCAGCTTCTCCAGCGGCGGTTCCGGCACCACCGAGGACCCCGATACGGTCTTCGGCCAGTTCCACGTCTGTGGTTCGCCCCGCAATTACATTGGCATGTGTGACCCGAAGGTGGAGGACCTCTTCACCAGGCAGTCCCAGGCCCTGGACCCACAGGTGCGCCAGAAGCTGTCGTGGGAGCTGGAGAAGCTGCTGCTGACTATGGTTGGTGGCTTACCCACCGCCGCCTCCACACCGGGGAAATGGGTCATTAATGCTCAGGTGCGTGGGTTCCAGCCCGGAGGAGACAACCAGTACCGCTTTGATCAGGTGTGGCTCGCCAAGTAGCGCGCATCATTCCTGCAATAGCTAGCTGCGGAACGAGAGAGTTGTCCGTGCGGAATGACTCTCTCGTCCCAACAAGCGGTCAGGCAACGATGGTTTGCTAAACAACTCGCAGAGCAGTTATTGTCTCATGTAATTGGCGAGTTCGGTGGCGAATAATCGCAGCAATGCGGAGAAGACCCTGAAGAACCCGCCACTTTCCATACGGGCCAGTGTCCGCATGGCGCGCTGGTGCAGAGAAGAGTTTGGCCGGGCCGCGCAACTACGCCAGCCCGGCCTCAAGCTCCACCTTTCCAGAGATTTTCGCGGGGGCGCTGCTCCCGCGCTCATGGAGAAACGGGAGCCGGTGTTCCAAGGGCGGTAACCGACGCCCCATCGTTCAATAGGAGCCAGCACAATGGTCCGAGATGCAGAAAGCATGCTCAACGGAATTCGGGTCATTGAATACGCAGATTTCGTTTCAGGCCCGTACACAGGTAGACAGCTCGCTGAGTTGGGCGCTGATGTAATAAAGGTAGAGCCGCCCAGCGTGGGAGACTCCGCGCGGCGCACCGGCCCGTTTGCGCACGATATCCCAGCACTGGACAACAGCCTCCTGTTTAACTACCACAACGGAAACAAGCGGGGCATTACCCTCGATGTTGGTTGCGCAACGGGCAGGGAGTTATTGCTCAGGCTGCTGGAGAGCGCAGAAGTGTTCATCTATGGCGGCCCTGCGCCGCAAATCGATGAGTTTGGTCTGGGTTATGAGCAGCTCAAGGCAGTCAACCCCCGCCTCATCGCAACATATGTCACTCCCTTTGGCCTGACGGGCCCTTACCGGAATTACAAGAGCAATGAGGTCATATCCGCTCACCTTTCAAGCCTGGCCTTTGATACACCGGGTGGCGTAACCGATCCTGACAAGCAGCCTATAAAGCTTGGCGGTCGTCACGGGCTCATGATTGCAGGACTTCACGGCGCAATGGCCACCATGCACGCGCTCTTCGCCCGGGAGTCTGACGGTCTGGGACAAGAGGTCGATGTTTCCGAACTGGAGCCCGTCGCATCCTTCCAATTTGGCAGCATCACTCGGTTCGCATTTACCAAGGAGACCAATCAGCGGGGAGGGGGTCAAGCCGGCACCATGTACCCAGCACTGGACGGAACGGTGTCCATCAACCCCATGCAAGACCACATGTGGCAGGCCATGCTCCAGCTCATGGGAAACCCCGCTTGGGGCAGCGATCCCAAGTTCGCCACCCGCGCGCAACGCACCGCCAACCGGGATGAAATGCACGAGAAGGTGGCTGAGTGGACGCTCGGATACCGGAAAGAGGAAATCTACCTGAAGATGCAGGGGGCACGCGTCCCAGCATTCCCCACCAACACCATCCCAGATGTTCTGGCATCTCCGCACATGCAGGCCCGTGAGTTCTTTGAGCCGATTCCGTTGCCCTCAGGCGAGCAGGCTCTTGCCACCGGCCCGCGCTACAAATTCACACAAGGCTTTCCCGGCATCACGCGGCCCGCTCCGAAACTCGGAGAGCATACCGTGCAGGTGCTCAGAGACGAGTTGGGGCTCACCTCAGATGAGCTGGTTGCCCTTTTTGAAGTCGGTGTCATCTAAGGAGGCAAAGATGGGAATGGGCAGGTTACCTTTAGAAGGCGTCACGATTGCAGACTTTAGCTGGGTGCTGGCTGGGCCCAGAGCCACAGAGTTCCTCGGCGCAATGGGCGCCCGCATCATCAAGATCGAGGGCCCGTACCGTCCCGACCAGTTCCGCGGCTCACCTGGTGGCGTGCCCGTGCCTGACTCTGACCCTGAGAAGTACAGCACCACCTTCTGGAGCCTCAATTACAGCAAACAGGGCTGCACCGTGGACATCACCCAGCCGAAGGGAAGAGAGCTGGCACTGGAAATCGTCAAGCATAGCGATGTCGTCATCGAGAACTACGCCTACGGTGTCATGGAGAAGGCGCGGCTGACCTATGAAGACCTCTGCCTGGTCAAACCGGATATCATCATGGTCTCCGGCTCTGCGGTGGGAAAGACCGGCCCCAGCAAGCACCATGTCACCTATGGCGCGCTCTTGCACGCCTTTTCAGGCGTCAATTCCGTCACGGGTTACGAGGGTGAGGAAGCCGGCATCATCGGCGGCACCTACACCGACCCTCTGACCGGCGCAACGCTGGTGCTGGCCGTCCTGGCAGCGCTCTGGTACAAAAAGCGGACCGGGAAGGGACAGTTTGTGGACTGCTCCATGGGAGAAACCACCATGAACCAGATACCAGAGCTGTTCTTGGATTACACGGTCAACGGCCGCGTGACGGAGCCTCACGGCAACCAGGACCGGCACGGCGCCCCTCATGACAGTTATCCTTGCCGCGACGCCGGCACCTGGATCGCCATCACGGTGCGCACCCAACAGGAATGGCAAGACCTGTGTGCTGTGTTGGGAGAACCTGAGTGGACCGCTGACCCGCGGTTTGCAGACCAGTATCGACGATGGAAAAACAGACACGCGCTCGATAGCTTTGTCGCAGGGTGGGCCAGAACGCAGAACGCCACTGAAGCGATGCATCTCCTGCAGCGCGCCGGCGTGCCCGCCGCGGTCTGTCACAACAATCAGGGCGTGGTTGAGGACCCTCATCTCAACGCCAGAGGATTTCTGGTTGAGATGGAGCACCAGATCACGGGCCGCAAGCCGGTGGTGCGGTTGCCGTGGCTTCTGAACCCCGGTCCCAACGGAAATTACTTCCCCGCGCCGCTTCTTGGCGAGCACAATGACCTGGTGTTTCGGGAACTCCTGGGCCTCTCTGACCCTGAGCTGGACGATCTGCGGGCAAACAGAGTAATCCTTTAACGACTGCGATCGTCCTGCGTCCGATACTGCGCTCCGTCATAACGCCACTCAGAGAGCGCGGCATTCGCGGACGCCCCCTCACCCACCCTTGCTCCTCTTTAATGCTGGAGTGCCTATATGAGCCACCACTTGGCAGCATGGGTTTGGGACACGCTCGTGCTGATATACTGTCTGCGGAGTTTCCTTCCCGCGGCGAAGCAGAGCCGATTCAGGTAAGGCGGCAACCATCCAAAGGAGAGGTGATATGGCAATCAGACTCGTCGTTACTATCACGGCGGCAGCAGGAAGAGGCTCCGAGCTGGCGCAGGCTTATGGGGCTCGCTGCGCTGAGGTAATATTGGAACCTGGCTGCGAGCAGTTCGAGGTTTTCCAGAGCGCCGTCAACCCCGATAGGCTTGTGCTGCTGGAGCGCTGGGCTGACCAGTCAGCTCTCGACGTCCATGCGCAGGTGAACGCAACTCGCGCTCCACTTTCGCCGGACCTGCGGCCCGCGGGCGGCGGCGAGCGCGAGGACTACGCATACAATCGGACTCGCTAGGTTGCTAGGCGAGCGTTGCTGCCAGAGGTTCGCGCCAACAGCGTGAGAACGCAAGAACGGGGTAGCGGTTCAGTTTGAATCAGTCTCGTTCGGAATCAGTTGCCTAAGAGATGCTTGACGACATACCTTGTTGGCGGCCCCTGCGACTAAAGCAAGCGTTACATGTACAGAGAGAGTCCCTAGTCAAATGAGCAAGTCCATGCAGCACGCTGCCTTCTTGGTCGATCTTGCCAGCTATTTTGTCAAAGTCTCTTGTCAACCCGCGCTCATATCTACCGTATGTCGCATTCGCGCAGAAGTCGGCATACTGTAACATCCGAGAATCGCGAGCTGGTGCAAAGAAGGGAATATCCGTAACGTTATGCAATAATCCCCAACGCGTACCCTCTTTCTTAAGGCGCTGCGCTAATAAGCCAAGAGTTTTCTCGTAGGTAGATTCAGCTAGGACAATGAGACCACGTTGTTCTTCTTTATCCTCGGCGGCGGCGATTCGATTGACTCGACTCATAAACATATCGAATCTACTAACAAGATCTTCAAAGGCATGTTGATAGGGATCGATTCCCCGTGCTTCAGCAAGATGTTTTTCGATGACGCAGCCGAATACCACACCCCTTCGCATTCGAATAACATCATATATGTCATTCTTTAAGGCCTGTCTCTGGGCAGAATTTAGGCGATCCCAGGGCGGGTCAACTCGATTTCCATCTCTAGTGTGTAAGACCGTTGCGTGAAAATGAACGGTCGCTGTCTCCTCTGGGAAATACTTGATCTGTAATTGATCGGCATCTTGGCTGAACCAATGAATCTCTCGCTCAAAAACAGCGAGTCCAGCTAACACAAAGTTGCTGGACTCGCTAGTGATACCTGATTCGTCGAGGTAAAGTATGTACATCCACTACCAGTATTTTACCGTATAAAGCGGTCGGCGGGAGCTGTTACACTCCACTCAGGCACAGCTAGCTGCCTTTACCTACCAAAGGTAACGTACCAGATGATGCTTTACGTGTCAAGCATTTTTGCGTACACCCGGTAGACAACCTGGTAGAGGCTCATCTGAACCATTACCAAGAATGGCCGGCCTTGCAGCCGGAGCGATGAAGTCACGATGCGCAATCTAGCCGACGTGAGTGTCCTGGAGGGTTCCACAGAGCATCGCTAAGTTGCCCTCGATGTTCGACTCCGCGCCCGAGTTCCGGCTGACGCGCCCCTCGTCAATGCCGTCGTAGATGAGGCCGCTCCCTTGGTCGTACACCGGGCTGCCGGCTGAGTTTCGCCCCAGGAACCAGGCACGCGCCTGTCCCGCAGCACGGGCGAAGCGCGGGTCTTCTGTCGACCGCGCGACCGCTGCGAGGCCGGACACGATGCAACTCACCTCGAACGGCAGCACGCAGGGCGCCGTGCTGCACCAGTCCGCGGCGGGAACCAGCAGGGCCTCAGCGCTGGCCCTTGCGCTCTCCACGAACTCGGGGCGGCCGAGCGCCCGGCCCGTCTCTGCCAACGCGGTCTCCTGCAGGTGGCCCCAAAGATGTATTGGCTGCACGCCAGTGGCATTCAGCAGGCTGTTCCCGCTGCGCTCCCTGGCGATCTCCACGGCCCAGGCATCTGCCTGTTTAGCCAACGAACCATCTCCGGTGGCCTCCCAATGGTGAAGCGCCGCCAGCACGCAGACTGCGCGCACATCAAGATAGGGCATGGCGCCGCAGACCCATGGGAGCCCTCGGGTGAAGCGCTCATGCCATTCAGCGCCGCCAAAGGTCGAGCTGCCCCACGCCAGCGCGTGCAGCGCGCGCGCCTGCCACTGCGGACCGCCCGGGTAGGAGGTGCTGCCGGTTAAGTTCTTGCGGCCTTTCCAGTCAAGGATAAAATTGGCAAATCGGCCGTCCTCGTCCTGCATGTAGGCCAGGAACCGCAGCAGACCATGCGCCGCGGTCAATGCGCTGGAGACGCCATAGCGCTGCCACAATCGGCAGTAGAGCACCACGGCGCGCGCCGCATCATCCACACAGGCCACGCCTTCAAAGCCCCGTTCTTGGGCCGGCCGTAGGAGGAGAGAGGGGCTACCCTTCGCGGCGCTTTCCGCCTCTGCGTACACGGCGATGGCATACGCCGCGGGACCGGCCAGCGGCACCGCACGCGTGAGTCGTTGGAGCTGGCGCGTGAGGATAGGCGTTTACGTAGCGCTCAACACAGGGACCATCTGCGGTGCAGGTGAGGCCACTGTGCGTGGCTCCACGGCGGACCGCAGAACCGACAGCATGCGCTCACCCACCCGTGGCCAGGCGGCCTCACATCCATAAGCGTACGCGTTGCGCTCAAGTGTCTCTTTCAAAACAGAGTCGCCAAGAATCCGCAGTGTTGCGTCAGCGAGCTGTGTCTCGCTGCGGAAATCCACCAGGATCCCGCGCTCGCCCGCAAGCGCCTCGGTGGCGTGCGCATACGAAGTCGAGACGATGGCCTTCCCCGCCCCCAGCGCATATGCCAGGGTGCCGCTGGTGATCTGGTTGGGGTCCAGGTATGGCGTGACGTACACGTCGCTGGCAAGGAGATAGTCGACGATCTGTCGCTGCGTCAGATACTCATCCACGAAGGCGACATGCTGCTCCAGTCCCTGCTCCTGCACCAGTTGCCACAAACGTTTCCGATATGCTTCGCCTTCATGCCGGATCAGCTCAGGATGGGTCTTGCCCACGATGAGATACAGGGCGTCCGGGTGCTCTTGGCGCACCTCCCTCATGGCCCCGATCATATACTCCAGCCCCTTGCGGGGGTCCACCAGGCCAAACGTGGTGATAATCGTCCGGGCAGTCAGATCGAGCTGTTTCTTCATCCTCGTGCGTCCGTGGGGTTCCACGGGAGGCGCACCGTGGGGAATCACACAGACCTTATGCGGGGCAATGGCGTACTCCTCCAGGAGAAGCGCTCGCGCCCGTTCGGACATTACCACTACCTGACTGCTACGATGTCCGATCCGCTGAATGGACGAGCGTATTGACGAGGTCGGGTCGGGCAGCACCGAGTGCAGGGTGGTGACCAGTGGCTTTCGGAGTGCGTCAAGAAACGGCGGCAGGTGATCATCGAACGGGTCCCCCCAGATGCCGTAGAGCCCAAACTCGTGCTGCAGGCACACCACGTCCACAGGAGCGGCGTTCAGGTGATGAGCGGCCTCCCGATAGCTCTCGGGGTCGCCCTGGCGGATGCGCCAGCGTACCTCCGGCCCGTACGGATGAATGGACATCGTTTCATTGATTGCGGCCCAGTGGATGGTCAGTGTAGCATCCGCTGCCTTGAGCGCCTGCTCCAGATCCTTGGCAAAGGTGGCGATCCCGCATTGCCGCGGCGGGCAGGTAGCGACGAAGGCTACCAATAGCGGACCGGGCGCTGAGTGAGAGGGACTGACCAAGGAATCGTTCATGGCGTTTGGTCGAAGGCGCAAATCAGAACAAATAACCTTTCTCATGCCAACTCGGCGTGTGATGGTAGTATAGCATGGCGCGCTCTGCGCAGACAAATAGGTACGCACGCCTTGATGGGGTCACCGCCGCCCAAGAAGCCCATGGCCCGAGGCTAGAGTTGGACGAACCGCGCATAGAGGCGGCTCAACTCCTCCCTGGGAGCCTCCCAGAACCGCGACGGATCGGAGTCGATCCACTCGATGCCTCGCCCTGGCGGTGGTGTGGCATCCTCGGCCAACTGGCGCGGGAGATTTCGCCACGCGTCCAAGGCTGGCTTGGCCGAGCGGTCCCAGCGGAACAAGCCGAAGAAGCGTTCATGCTTACTCTCTGCCAGCGGCGGCTTTCGCCAAAGCGGTTCGGCATAGTCAAAGGCGCACCACGCGAAGGCCCCGGCGAACCCTTCTCGGACGAGTTCCTGCAGGGCCTCCCGGTAGAAGGCCGCGCCCTCAGCGTCATCAAAGAGCACCTCTGTGGTTGAGCCACCTGTGGTTCGGGTCGGCAGTCCAAACTCCTGGAACAATACCTCCTTACCACCCCCCAACCACCGGGTTACCAGCCCCAAGAAAGGGAGGACCTTAGCATCAAGGGGGTGGCGGGCCCAGCGGGCGTAGAAGGGATAGCCGTGCATTGACAGGTAGTCGCAGACCTCCCCGGCTTCATGGGGACCGAGCTGGCGGTCCTCCTCCAGGTCCTCCATGTGGAGTCCTATAGTAACAGGGTGGTGCGACCCGCCCAGGCGAAGCGCGGTGACCATTCGCTCTAGCCAGCGTCGGCCTTGGTCGCGGTTCTGGGGCGTGACGAGGTTGGAATGTTCGTTGCCCAGGTCCCACGACCATAGAGCGGGGTGAGCCGCCAGGACCCGGGCCACCTCCCGGGCCAGGAACTCCTGGGCCCGCACTAACTCCTCTTCCGCGAAAAAGTTGGCCGCCTTTCGCGGGCTGGGATGGCCTGAGACCATCGTGGGGAACCGCCCCCTGGGGCCCTGCGGGGGCACAGTGGCAAACTCCGGTAGCCAGTTAGCGCCGCTCATGTGGCCGGTAAAGAGAGTTGGTTGGAGCCGCAGCCCGGCTTCCTGGGCTATATTGGCAAACGACTCCAACTGGCGCAGCGCCGGGTCCGACACGGTGTTGGGCTCAGGCTGAAAGGCCTCCCAGAGGAGAAAGAACCGGAGATAGCGAAACCCTGCTGCGGCGATGCCTCTCAAGTCCTCCTGGGCCGCCTCCGGGTCGAAGCGCGACCACCAGTACATACCGGTGGTCGCGGGCCAATAGTTGAGGCCGACCCAAAACTCACGGCTTGGCTCTCTAGGCATCACTACTCCTGGTTGAGTAGCCGGCGGTACAGACGGACATAGTCGTCCACCATCCGCTGGGCGGAGAAATGCGCCTCCACGTGAGCTCTGCATGTCCGACGGTCCAGGTTCCGCACGTGCCCCAGGGCCGCCTCCGCGGCGTCTAGGTTATCCACCAAAAAGCCCGTTTCACCGTCGTTCACTATCTCTGGCATGGACCCCTTGGGGTAGGCAATGACAGGGGTGCCCGTGGCCATAGCTTCCACCACAGAAAGGCCGAAGGGCTCGGCGAAGCTGATAAGGTGCAGTAGGGCGACGGCGCCACCCAGCAACGCGTCCCGATCGGCGGGACCCACGGAACCTATGTACCGGATCCGATCCCCGTCCAGGAAGGGCGCGACCCAGGTGCGGTAGTAGGCCTCGTCCTGGATGATGCCCGCGATCACTAGCCTCCGGCCCGTCCGGCGGGCCAGTTCCACGGCCTCGCGGGTCCCTTTATCCGGATGTATCCGCCCAAAGTAGAGGAGGTAGTCCTCGGGTTCCGAACGGAAGGTGAACTCCTCCAGGGGGATGCCGTGGTAGATTGTCGCGGCGTAAGTGAGGTCGGGATGGCGGTCCGCGTTGCTGATGGCCACCAGGTGGATGCGGTCGTTATAGGCGCGGTATACCGGCAGAATGCGCTCGGAGGAAAAGCCGTGAACGGTGGTAACCACGGGGGTGTCCACCAACCGGCTGTAGGTCAACGGAAGAAAATCGAAGTGGTTGTGGAGGAGGTCGAACTCAGCGGCCCGCTGGAAGGCGGCCGCGATGTGCAGCCCTTCGTAAACCTTTGGATCCAGCGAACTATCTTCCGAGTAGCCCCGAGGAGCTACAGCAACCAGGCGAGCCCTAGTGACCGAGTCGGCTGTAGCGAACAGGGTCACGTCGAAGCCCCGTGCCACCAACCCCTCAGTCAGGATAGAGACCACCCGCTCCCAAGGCCCATAGTGGCGGGGCGGGACTCTCCAGGCAATAGGCGCAAGCATACCTACGCGCATTTGGATCTGCGCCGCCCTCCGCTGAGACGGGACCTCCAGTCGTCATAGTAGCCTGGACGTTTTTCGAACAGGGGTGAAGTGGGCTGAGTACGCAGCCAGTCCCGCAAGTCTGAAACTCTGGCCGTGGCCAGGGCGACCGAGGTGTCGGCGGCTCCGTAGCACATGCGCAGCTCTCCCGTGGCCTCGTCCAGGTGATGAGCGGCCTGCTGATAGCTCTCAGCATCGCCTTGGCGTATCCGCCAGCGTACCTCCGGCCCGTACGGGTGAATGGACATCGTTTCATTGATTGCGGCCCACGGGATCGTCAGCCCGCTATCCGCTGCCTTGAGCGCCTGCTCCAGATCCTTGGCAAAGGTGGCGATCCCGCATTGCCGCGGTGGGCAGGTGGCAACAAAGGCAACAGATAGCCCGCTCGTCAGCGACGTGTCCCCACCGCGCTTACCCGCTTTGCCCATGTACGTCTCTTTACGAGTGGCCGTCTGCATCAATCACGCGCCCGTTGAGCGGCCGGCTCTGGTTGTGTGCGCAGCCAGTCCAGGAGATCAGCTACTTGCGCTGTCATCAATCCTACGCAGGTGTCCGCGGCGCCGTAGTAGAGACGGAACTCGCCTGTAGCGGCGTCCAGCACGGCGCCACACGGGAAGACGACGTACGGAATGTCGCCGCCGACCTCGTAAGGAGCCTCGGGGCCCACCACCCATTCCTCCCCGCGTCTCAACACCTGCCGCGGGTCATCCAGGTCAAGCAATGCCAGGCCTATGCGGTACAGCGCTCCTGCCGGCGTTTGGCGCACGCCATGGTAGACTATGAGCCACCCTTCCGCAGTTTCGATAGGCTGGGACGAGAGCCCGATCTTTCCCGCATCCCACCACGCCCCGTCGCGTGCTTCCATCAACACGGTGTGATCACCCCAATGCCGTAAGTCCGGCGAAAACGATAACCACATGTTTGCCTTGGCCCCGACTTGCCGCGGCACAGGGCGATGAATGAGCGCCCAGCGGCCGTCGAACTGCCGCGGGAAGAATGCTGCATCCTTATTTTCCGATGGCATGATGGAGCCGTGGCGCTCAAACGTCCTGAAGTCGTCCGTCATCGCCAGCGCGACCAGGGGTCCTGCACGTGAATAGGCAGTGTAGGCCATGGCGAAACGGTTGAGCCCCTCAAGGCGCACGATACGCGCGTCCTCCACTCCCCACAGCTCTTCTGGATACCGCTCCGGCTGAGCCGAGAATGTCGGCTCCGGATCGATCTGCCAATTGCTCACACCGTCCTGACTGCGCGCGGCCGTCAGGTGCGAGATGCCGCGGCGATCCTCGACCCGTACCATTAAGAGCGTCTCCCCAGATGGGAGCAGCGTGGCGCCCGGGTTAAAGACGGCGTTAGCCGAATATGGCCAGGCTGCCGCAGTGAACAGCGGGTTGTTCCGGTGGCGCCGGAACAGCTCCGACGCATGGGGAGTGGGCTTGATTATATCTCCTGATAAAGTCACTTAAGCACGGCCTTCAACGCCTCGCGCGTCAACGCCTTCTGTGCTTCCTCATCAAAGAACAGTTGTTTTGCCATAGTTTCCTACTTTCTTTCGGGGCTCTCGGCCGTCAGATAACAGATCTTCCGTTCCGCCCTTGTCGGGAGGGCAGTGGATGGCACTCCCGACTCACTGCTGATGACTCCTAGTTCTATACGACAGCTTCACCTCACTAGCTGCGCAGCGAAGATCATACGGTCACCCTTCTGTAGCTCCGCGGGGTGCCGTTTCCCCTCGACATTCATCCGTCCAGGCATTAAGAATGAGCCATCGTCGCGAGCCGGCTATGATCTTCGTGCTCGCTGTATGGCTAACCCCATCGTGAGCAGCAGCGCACCGAGGAGCAGGGCGAATGGCCCGGCCCAGGGTAGACTGTCGTCGCCGGTCCTCGGCAGGGCAGAAGGCACCTGGGGAACAGTGACTGCCGGCCTGGTGATCCCGACGCATAGCGCGTCTGCCGCCTTCTGGGCCGAGTCTATCATGCTGGCAGGTGCTTGCTGAGCAGATGCCAGTTGTATGAGGCCCTTTAGCTGATCGCAATCATCAAATGTGACCTCATTCGCATTTTGAAGCTGTGCGAGAAACCCCTGCAACCGCTGCAACGTCGAGACGTACGCAGGACTGGAGTCGGCTGGTGGTGTCCCGGTACCCGGCGGAAGGACTGGTGTGGGCGGCGGCGGTGTAGCCACAGCTGTAGCGGTCTCGGCGATAGAGGTCGCGGTTGCCGTCGCCGTGGGAGTCGCGGTCACCGTGGGAGTCGCTTCGCCATCTTGGATGGGAGTCGCGGTCACCGTGGGAGTCGCGGTCGCCGTGGGAGTCGCGGTCGCCGTGGGAGTCGCGGTCGCCGTGGGAGCAGCGGGCGGCGCGACCACGGTCAAGGTGGCGGTGGCCGCAAAGTCATAGGTGCCGTTACTGGTCTTCAAGGAGAGGGGTGGCAGCGTGTTCACGTAGACGCCGGCCAGCGGCCCGGTCACGTTCACCGTCACCGTGCAGGTCCCCGGCGTACCGGCGGGGATGACCGCGCCGCCCGCCAAGGTCACCGTAGCGCTGCCGGCCACGGCAGTCACCACGCCGGCGCCGCAGGTGGTGCTGGCGTTGGGGGTAGCGTTGATAAACACGCCCGCGGGCAGGTTATCCGTGAGCGCCGCGGTCAGTGTGGCGGCAGTGGGGTTCGCGTTGCTTAAGACGATGGTGAGGGTCGACGTACCCCCTTCGGTAATGCTGATGGGAAGGAAGCCCTTGGCGGTCGTGGGAGGACCCGCCGCCGGGACGATGGTCAAGGTGGCGGAGACGGGTGCGGCGTTGTTGCCGTTGCTGGTCTGCAACGCGCCAGCCGCCAGGGTATTGACGTAGCTACCCGCCAATCCCCCGGTCACCCTCACAATCACGGAGCAGGTCCCCGGCCCGCCAACGCCGGCGGCGGGGATGACCGCGCCGCCCGCCAAGGTCACCGTGGCGGCGCCGGCCACGGCAGTCACCACGCCGGCGCCGCAGGTGGTGCTGGCGTTGGGGGTAGAGTTTATCACCACGCCCGCGGGCAAGCTGTCCGTGAGCGCTGCGGTCAGGGTGGCTGCAGTGGGGCTCGCGTTGCTTAAAACGATGGTGAGGGTCGAGACGGCGCCTGCATTGATGCTGGCCGGGATGAAGCCCTTGGCGAGGGTGGGAGCAGCGGGCGGCGCGACAACGGTCAGGGTTGCGACGGCTGCCCTACTGTTTGGGCCGTTGCTGGTTTTCAAGGCCTCGAGGGGCGGCTGATTGGACAGGGTATTGGTGTAGGTGCCAGCCAGCGCTGCAGTGACGCTCACCGTCATGGTGCAGCTCCCGGCCAGGCCGCCAAGGCCGCCTGGAATCGTGCGCGTCGCCGGCAAGGTCACCGATCCTGCGCCGGCTACGGCCACCACCGCGCCGCTGCCGCCGCAGGTGGTGCTGGCGGCGGGGACGGGGGCGACCACCACCCCGGCGGGCAAGGTGTCGACCAGTGGCACGGTTAGCCGCGCGATATTCGGGTTGGGGTTGCCCAAGGTGATGGTCAGTACTGAGACGCCGCCCGTCGTGATGCTGGCGGAGAGGAAGCCTTTGGCGAGCGTAGGATTGACGAACGGCGCAGAGATGAAGTTGCTGTTGAGCGTGACCGCGCCGGTGGCGTCCACCGCCCCCGCCAAAAGCCGGCCCGTCACAAGGGCGCCGCTACCTAAAAAAATTGATCGATTCGCCAGGATATTTCCCCGGAAGGTTGAGCTCGCTCCAAGGGTTGCGTCAGATCCCACCTGCCAATAGACATTCCCAGGTTGGGCGCCGCCGGTGAGGGTGACGACACTACTCCCTGCCGTGATGAGGGTGGACGCGGTCTTGAAGACCCAAACGTCGTTCGGGCCCCCGTTGAGCGTGAGCGTCCCGGTAATCCCAAAGGTGCCCGACGCGGAGTTATAGACACCGGGCGCCAGGTTTTGCCCGCCGAGTGCCGTGACCACGGTAAAATCCGCTGCCTGTCCGGCGGCGTTGAGGTACGCACTGTTCAACGAGTTTCTGGCGGCGAGTGCGATAGCGTCAGCCTGGTGTACCTCCCCGGGTGCATTCACGAAACCTGGTCCGTCATTCGCAGTAGTCCCAAAAAATCCAGTGATCGCAGGTGTCGGATGCGTTCCGAGGTCGCCGGACAGCTCGGTAGGACCGGTGTTGGTGACGCCGGCCGCAGCTATGACCGCAAAGCTCCCCGCCGAGTCCAGAGGCGGCGCAATCGCCGCAGCTTGCACGCCGGTGGCCTTCCAGCTTCCTGGAAAGGCGCTAGCTACGAGCACGGCTCCAACGATGATTGCCGCAAACACTGCCCGGAATGCCCACCTCGGTAATATCACATTTCTCTCTAAGTAACTTATTGAACCTATTGCTCTCCCGAAATATATCAGCTCCCGGCTAAGCCCTTCCTCGTTTGTGCCGTGGCTACAGAGCCTGCTGGGTGGGGCCGTCCGGAGACACCCCTCCTCGCACCACCGCCGCCACGGGGATCAACATCTCTTCTACCGCAGCAGACGCAAGGAGAACGTCTCGACGTCGTTTTCTGCCGGGGCCCTCAAGCGCAGCGTGCGCTGTCTAACTGCCGCATCGCCCGTTTCCGCACACGGCGCAGCGGAGCTCCAGCGCCGGATCGACGGCTGGAGCGATGTTGGAATCGCTCGCAGAATATACTCTTCGCGGATCGGTCTGACTTAGTACCTATCTCAAAACGGGTGTAAGACGGTGGTAATTCGTATGATTTCCCCCTCTCCTCAATCCTCTGGTACGCATGTCGTTCAGACTCTGAAGAGTCCTCAGACTCGATGAGCTCACCACCTTCGGTCCCACCAGGGGGAGCGGGTGGCAAGCATCCTCGAACGAACCAGGGCCCTCGGCGCTTTTTGAGATAGTTTCTTAGGGATGCGCCGGTCCCTCACATTCCTCACAGAGGACGTAAAACATGCTTTCTGTGCCCTTCCGGCTGGTGAGAGACCGCAGAACACCGTGCAGTTCCTCGCCAATCGTGCCGAACTTGCCGCAGTTGTTGCATGTGCCCCGAGCATCACGTTCTGCGCCGCGCAGAGCCTCTCTTTCTTCTCGAATTTGCTCTAATGCTTTAATAGTCGTTGTTGTCATACTTCCCATCTCATTTGGTTGAACCACACAAAAGCTCAGGATTAGTGCGGTAACACCGCTACGCGCCGAGCACCGGAAGGCTCGCTACGCGTCTGCCCTATGAAGGATGCTGTTGTAGCCAATAACTGCCAGCACCGCCCCCGACGCTGCCACGACCAATGCGACCAGGGTGAAGCCGGCCATCGCGTCCTGGTTAGCGAGTCCGCCTGCCAGAAAGCCCCCCAACACTCCGCCCGCTGCACCCAGTCCCATCGCCCGTAAGAACCCGACGCGTCATACCTCGGGGTAAACGTGGTTGGCAAAGCCGCCAACCACGAGTCCGATTACGATCCACAGGAATATGCTCATTGGCAGTCTCAGTTGCCTCTTTCACGCACAGTATCTCACCCGCCGCCGCCTCTTCAATGCTCGCTCGCGGCGCCAAGAACGCGTCTGACTGATTACCTACCGCTGGGCGTCAAGCATAATCTGGCCGTCGCTTTCCGTGTGACCGGAATAAAGCACTCTCCGAACGTCAAGGTTATCAAAGAGCCCCACCTCGGGCCCCGCGGCATTGCCGGTGGCCGGATCAAAGACCCGGAAAAAGTTTACCTTCCGGCCTGAGTAGCGTCCCTGTTGCTCTAACACGCGAAGGGACGCCGCGTTCTGCTGGTTCAACCCGCGCTCTTTCCCGAGATAAAGCGTCAGGTTTGCTGAGAGCGACGTTGCTGCTGGTTTCTGCCAGAATTTCCACATAAACGATCCCTTTCTGAGGGTTGTCTATAAAATGGGGGCATCGGCCCCTTTACTGATGCGGGCGGGTGTCCACGTTGGTGGCTTTGGGTGTCCCGCAGCGCTCGTCTGTGCTCACGTCCATAGGGCACCCGCTACCCCCGCACGCTGGTCCTAGTAGTTGGCTACCTGGACTTCGCTGCACCTAGACTTCGCGTTGATGGAAGAATAGGTTCTGCACAGCAGGCTTCACACCAACAGCGTAAGATGAAGCTAAAATCCGCCCGCTGTCGAGCCTTTTGACAGTTCCCTGTGCCATAGATCCAGTGCTCCTTTCGGGTTGAAGCCTGCCTGTGTAGTTATCGCGGACCTTCGATACTCCAGTGGTGGGTCGGCAGGCGTCCCCTAATGAATACACATGAAGTTCGATTCATGTGTATTATAGCATGTAACATCATTCATGTCTCCAACGCGCAACGCAACCGTCGGGAACACGGAAGCTGGCTTCAACATTGCACGTGTTCCGTAACAGAGGTAGTGAATCAGGTTCAGATTCACCGCTGGAAGTCAGCTGAGCGTGTACCCTGCCCCCGAAGGTCGCCAGTCACCAGAGGCGACCCTGTCGACCGACTCACCTGGGCGAGCGCACAGCCGAGGGGAACCATAAGCAGTAGGCTGACGGCAGCAGAGATAAATTGATGCACGACCATAACAGATAACGACGTTGCCTCCTCTGCTCAATGTGAGACAATAGGGAAGTTACAGAATTCGGTAATATGCCTGAGGAATATTGCGCTCACAGACACCGGGGCTTGCCATGAATGTTGACCTTGACGACTGGTGCCCTGCGGAGTACCCGGCCTCTGTGTCTCACAACAAGCGGCCGGTGTTTGGAAGGAATCGTCCTGCGGTGTTCAAGCGCTGATGATTATCTGGAGATGCTAGGGTGAGTCCCGCTGCGCTCTTTCCTAGGATGACGAAGTTGCCGTACAGGGGCCTGCGACTCCTGGTCGCAGCATCGGCTGTGGCCATGGCGGTTACTCTTGCCAATTGCGTCCGCAGCACGCCACAGCTCAACCCTATACTCCCCCAGGACATCCAAGACCAATGGGACTACCTCAGCGACTTACCCTGGGAGCGGGCTTCAACCGAATGGCTTATGGTTGGATACGAAGGCCTTCCCACACAGGACGGGGCTTTTTTTACCAACGATAATCTCAAGGTGCAAGAACGGGTTTTTGAGAAAGGGTTGGGCACGTACACCCCTTCAGAAGTCGTGTACAGTTTGAATGGTGAGTACCGCATATTTCAGGTCAGTATTGGTATCCAGAATCAGGCCGTCCCGGGCAAAGCAGAGGCCCGTTTTCTCATCTTCTTGGACGGCATTCAGGCGTATGCCAGCCCAGACCTGGGGCCAGGTAATGATGCTATTGACCTGGAAATCCCTGTGGGCACAGTTCATGAACTGCGATTGGTGACCGCCAGAACGCCGGGAGCCACGCGCGGAGCGCTGGCCACCTGGGGTGGCGCCAAACTCTTAAAGCAAAAACCCGGACAGCAAACAACAGAAGTCGACCCGCCGGACGGCGCTCGGAGTCTCTATCAAGCCCAGAAACAGGCACAGCTCGATGAACGGAACCGTTTAGACCTCCAGGCTTCCGCTGCAATTGACCTGATAAGCCGAGACTTGGGTGCTGGTCTCCCATCTCCCGGGCAACTCCCTCCTGCAAAGTTCAACCCACAAACAGATACCGTGACCGTCGCAAATTCCTGGATGGCCATAGATATGGGAGTCGGTGGCCGCAACCAGGGCTCCCTCACGATTCTTGATTTGCAGGCTCGTCGTCTGCTTGGCGAGGGGCTGTCAGTCACGGTGAATCTGCCGGGTCTGGGGATCGTCAACATGCAGCATGATACCCAGCCGGCGCAGGGGAAATCGTATGAGATCGCGCCGGTGTCAGACCCTGCGCTGGGCCGGGGGACTGAAGTTCGCATTTTCTATGAGGCCCGTGACCGCCAGGTGTTCATCACCACACATGTGGCGCTGTTCTCAGACCACCCAGGTATGCTCTACTGGCTCACGATTGATCCCGTGGCGCCGCTTACCGGGAATGTTATCTTCCGTTACCTGGAACCCTCATCCGGCGGCTTTGTGAATGTGGGTCAACGCCCGCGCTATGTGACGGACTTCACCAGACTCCGGGACGTGGTCGCCACCGACGACGGCATACTGCACAGCGAGCGCATCAGCTGGGGCAAACCCGTCTATCTCTGGGATGCGGAGACCCGTATCGGCCTTCTGGCCGCAGTGCTTGATGAGACTCCCACGCCACCTGGGTTCACCTTTCGGCAGAATCCAGGGCATGTCACGGCGCAGTTGCGCGTGACTGCCTCGCTGTCAACCGGAAGCCCGGGTGAACCGCCCATCACCTCCCCAAAACTCTACCTGGAGCCAACACACAGCGCCTCGCTGCAAGAGAGCTTCGCGCAATACCGCCGGATCATTGCCACGCGTTACCCATCCTTGCCGCTGCCGGCTTGGGTCAAGTACCAGTGGTTGAGCTGGTACGTGTATTACATGGGAATAACCGAGGACAAGCTGGTCCAGCAGATCGATACCATCGCAGACAATTTCGGGGACATGGGGCCTTGGCACGTGCTGGTGGACGCCGGCTGGTATGTTGCTGAGGGTCGGGATGACGCAGACTGGCGGACTCAGGACTGGGAAAAGCTACCGAGAGGCTTGCGATGGATAGTGGACTACGCGCACAGCCGAGGGATCAAAGTCGTCCTGTACTTCAATGCGCCCTACGTCACCAGCCGGCAATCTCCAGGTGATTGGATGGGGCTTGCTCAGATTGTGAGAGACCATCCCGATTGGCTCATACCCCTGGATGACGGGGAATCTCGAGCAAACTATGCCTACAACTTCAAAGACCCAGGGTTTCGTCAATACCTCGCACACGTCATGGAAGACTTCTTCCGCAGATATAATGTGGACGGCATCAAGATTGACGGCCTTGGGAACGCCAATGACGCGGTGTTTTTTAATCAAAGAGGCGGATCAATGGGCCTCTCGGATGCGGTTGTCCGCCAGACCCTGGATATTTACCGGTTCATCCACGAGCAGGCCACTCAAATAAAGCCAGATGTCTATATCGAGAGCGGTTGGGTCACACCTATTACGGCAAACCCCTTCTCCCACACGTTCCGCTATGGCGATGAGTATCCGGTTTTCTCTCGATCGTACCCCATGCTCGGACTGGTTGAGCACATCGACTATGCAGCCTACCAGCAGGGACTTCTCGGACAGCAGGCGAACATGGGCGCGGTTTACGGTGACACCCAGAGCTCTCCCATCAACTGGTGGTGGCTGGAAGCCGCCCTAGCCATGGGCGCGCAGGCAGCAATCAGCGTTGATTTGACCGCACTGACTCCTGAAGAAATCAGCCGTTACCGAGCGCTCCTTGCCCAATACCGGCCCTTTGAAGGAACGTTGACGCTGGACGAGAACTTACAACAACAGGTGTTTGGAACCCATGTCCAAGGGTCAACATTCGTCGGAGTCCTGAACCGTTCGGCGAAAGACCTCACGATCCCTGTGTACCCGGATCGTTTTGGCCTTGATAGCAGCGCCTCCATCATTCGCTACGATGTGGAATTGGACGATGCCATCGCCGGTTCAGGAGATTTCTCCGTAACCCTCGCGCCAGACACGTTTCGACTGTTCGTACTCCGCAGCGACCCCGGATTGCTGTGGACGAACGGTCGGGTTGACACCGTTGCCAATGGGGCAGGACGTGAGTACCGCGTCCTTGCGCCACCTTCAGTCGAGGGTTTCACTTATGTGTACGAGCCCGAGCTAAGTCGCGCATCGTGGGACGGTGAATACATCGACCTTAGTACTGGCGAGTCGACTGATGGGATCACCTTCTCCTACGACGGCGCGGCTGGCATCCTCAGGATAAGCTATCCCCAGGAGACTGGGACCCACGTGCTCCGGGTTGAGCCATAATACAGTGCCTCAACAACTCAGCTTCATCGGGTGCAATTGACTTAGGCCCGCTCGCTATCTGTCGGCACAAGCCCAGCCAACCAACCCCCCGTTGTTTCCACTGGCAACGGCGTCCTGGTGAGTATGGCATGGTGTCTGGTGCAATTTGCCTTCTGCGACACATGGACGTAAACTAGAAAGGTCATGAGACGCCTGTTCGCAGATTCCCCCAGCAGCGAGATAACCCCCGAGTTGCTCTACCTGAACCGACGCGAGTTCATTAAGAATGGCGCGTATGCTTTCGGGACGGCGGCAGCCGTGGGTGGTGGCCTGCTATGGCTCGTGGGCAAAGGTCCGCCGCCTGACCCACCGGAGGAGCCGCCTTTGGTCGATGCCAGCGCGATCGCCGCGACCGGCCCTTACGACGCTGACGAACCGTTAACCTCGTATAAAGACGTCACGACCTACAACAACTACTACGAGTTTGGTGTGGACAAAGACCAGCCGGCACGCAGCGCAAACACCCTGCAAACCCGGCCCTGGACCGTCAGCGTGGAGGGCGAGGTCACCAAGCCGCAGGTCATCGACATCGACACCCTGCTGCGGTGGTTCCCCCTGGAGCAGCGGATCTATCGCATGCGCTGCGTGGAGGCCTGGTCCATGGTCATCCCCTGGCTGGGGTTCCCCCTGGCTGATCTGGTCAGGCGCGTGGAGCCGACAGGCAAGGCGAAATTTGTCGAGTTCACCACACTGCTGGACTCCAAGCAGATGCCCGGACAGAACGTCGCAATCCTGGACTGGCCGTATGTTGAGGGGCTGCGCCTGGATGAGGCGCTGCATCCCCTTGCCCTGCTGGCGGTGGGGGTGTATGGCAAGACGCTGCCCCATCAGAACGGCGCCCCGCTGCGGCTGGTGGTTCCCTGGAAGTATGGGTTCAAAGGCATCAAGTCCATCGTCAAGATTCGCTTCACCGAGACACAGCCGCAGAACACCTGGGCGCTGGCAGCCCCCAACGAATATGGCTTCTACGCCAACGTGAACCCGGAGGTGAACCACCCCCGCTGGAGCCAGGCCACCGAGCGGCGTATTGGCGAATTCCAAAAGCGTGGGACATTGCCTTTCAACGGCTACGCGGAGGAGGTCGCCGGCCTGTACGCGGGCATGGACCTTCGTAAAAGCTTCTAGTGAGAGGGTCAGGCTTGGGGTCGAATGTGGCCGCATCTGAGCGAGCGCCATCTGCCGGGCCTTCGATATCCGGACCAGGGACCGGGTCTGGCCTCGGGCCGAAGGTGCGTCGTAACGCCAAACCCCTTCCCTGGCTTGAGCCGGGTATCTTCTTGGGCGGCCTTGTCCCGCTGGTCTCCCTGGTCCTGCAGGCGAGTAAGGACGCCCTGGGGGCCAACCCCATCGCTCAGGCCGAGAATGAGTTGGGACTCACGGCGCTGATCTTCCTCATCGCCTCCCTGGCATGCACACCTGCCAAACGGCTGCTGGGCTGGACGTGGCAGATGCGGGTCCGACGCGAGATGGGCTTGTTCGCTTTCTTCTATGCGTCGCTGCATTTCTCCACCTACTTGTTCCTTGATCAGACGCTGGACCTGGGCGCTATCGCCGCTGATATAGCCCAGCGGCCATTCATCACCGTGGGCTTCGCCGCGTTTGTGCTGCTGGCGCCGGTGGCCTTCACGTCCACAAATGGCTGGGTGAAGCGGCTTGGGTTCCGGCGGTGGCAACGCATGCACCAGCTTGTGTACGTTGCCGGCGTGCTGGCGGTAGTGCATTTCATCTGGCGTGTGAAAATCGATGTGAGCCAGCCATTGACCTACGCCGCAATCCTGGCCGCGCTTCTGGCGGTGCGCGCGGCGTTCTGGCTGCGAAAACACTGAGCAGGTTGCACCGGGGCGTTGCGATCATGGCCTCCAGCGTCCCGCGAGTTTTGGGCCCAACCGAATGGACGCCCGATGAACTAGGGTTCCAGCAGCAAGACCCTCATCACCTGCAAAGTGATTGCTGGCTCTGAAACCCGCTGCGTTGACAGCGACTTCACCCAGGAATAAAAATCTCAGTTACGTTATGTTCGGGGAGGCGCTGTTTGCTTCCCGTTATCTCCCAGTAAGGCGAGGGCATGTCACAAGGTTCACAGCAAAACGGCGCACCACCAGTAGGTCTCCAGACAGCCACCAGCGATACAAGCCAAGCACCCCCCAACGGATCACCCCAGGTCGGCAGCCCTGCCAACAACGATCCCTTAAGCGGGCAACCAGAAACCGGCAGCATCGGCATGTTCTACGCCTTTCGCATCCCCAACTACCGGCTCCTCTGGGTGGGCAATGCCCTTACCTCCGTCGCAATGTGGATCCAGCAGACCACCATGGGATGGGTCGTCTACGACCTCACCGGCTCCGGCAGCCTCCTGGGCGGCGTGAATGCCGTGCGGACCATCCCGACAGTGTTGATGACCCCCATTGCCGGCGTTGCCTCCGACCGCATAAGCCGCAACGCGATCGTCGCCACAAGCCAGGTGGCGCTGTTCCTTTGTACGTTCTTATTGGCCGTGGCTCTTATGCTAAACAAAGCCGAGGTGTGGCATCTCTTCGCGTTCTCGATCCTGGCCGGCGCGGCGAACGCATTCAACATGCCGGCCCGGCAGACCATGGTATTTGACGTTGTGCCGCGCAACCTCCTCCCCAACGCTATTGCTCTAAGCAACCTGGCCTTCAGCGTCGCACGCACCATTGGCCCCATGGTGGGTGGCGCGCTCATCGTCGCCTTTGGCCCGGCAAACAACTTCTTTATCCAGAGCTTTGCCTACCTGGGCGTTATGATCACGGTGCTGATGATCCGTTTCCCCGCAAGAAACCAAGCGCCCAGTAAAAAGCAGTCGTTCTTCCGCGACATGGCAGAGGGGTACAGCTTTGCGTTCAAAGACCCCCAGGCCCGGCTCCTCATCTTTATGAGTGTCATCAACCCGCTCTTCCTCATCCCATTGCACCTTGCTCTGTTGCCAATCTACGCCAAGACCATCTTTGAGGGCGGGGCCTCCAGTCTGGGCATCATGCTGGGAGCAATAGGCTTTGGCGGGTTCTTTGGCGGCCTGCTCACGGCTTCGCTCAACAAGGTGGACCAGCGCGGGTTGCTTCAGATTATTGCGTTGCTCATCTACAGCCTCTCGCAAGCAGCGTTTTCAATAGTGGGAGCCGTGACGGGGCAATTGTGGCTCGCAGTGCCATTCTTATCCCTTGCCGGCGCGGCAGAGAGCCTCTTCAACACCACGAACCAGACCGTGTTGCAGTTCCTAGCGCCCGATCATCTGCGCGGTCGTCTGGTCAGTGTGCTGCAACTTGGCCCCATGATCATGCCCTTGGGCATCCTGAATGCCGGCATCTTCGCGGACATCGTGGGCGCGCCCACCGTGGGAGCGGCTCTCAGCTTCATGGCCTTTGCGGTGGGCGTGGCGATCCTCATCTTCTCGCCACGAATGCGCAACCTGCGCCTCAGCCAGCTAGGGAGCGAACCGGAACAGGACCCGCATGCAGGTGTGCGGGTTCACTGAGATGCTCCATGGATCGGCCCACTCCTCCTTGTTGTCTTCACGCCACACCTGACCACTGCGATCCGTAAACGTCCCTGAGCAAACATTGTCTTACCATCCCTCGCCGCCCGGAACCGCCTGGCACTCTAAGCGCAGGCTTGCATTTGAACTGTGGGCTGCCCACCATAGCCTCGAAAGTCGTCGTCTTGTGCGTGCGCTCCGCCGATAGGGGCCCTGCCCCAAATGTCATTCCGAGGAGGGACGACGAGGAATCTGGATGGGTGGGGCAGACCCCTTACGTCTTTGGACCCAGGAAGAATCCTGCTTAATCGTTCGTACCTACAGGATGGTGCGGTCTCAACATAAGGAGCGCCACCCCCGCCCCAGATTCCTCGCTGCTCGCTCGGAATGACAGAGGGCATAATTACGACTTTTGAGGCAACGCTGCCAGTAGGCCAGAGCGTGAAGACTCAATCTTGCTGTAGAGTGACGCGGATCATAGTAAACTTGTGGAGAAAGCAGTACACAAGAGATGTGCTCTGTAGCACTGCCTATTCTGCGAGGAGGTTAATTCATGCAGTGGTTGTTCCGACGAAAGGTCGTTGGTCTTATCGCCAGCGCCATAGCAAGCGCCACAATCGCCGTGGCTTCTTTTGCCACGCCCACATATACAGCGGTCGCTGCCATCCTGCAGCCGCCTACCCTTACGGCGCCCGCAAACGGTTCGATCCTCTCCGATTTTGGCCCGTCCCTCTCCTGGGCGCTGCCGGGTGGCAGCACCCAGTACCAGTTGCAGGTAACCCCGGTCAACAATGATGGTCCCGGGGTCAATATCATCCAGAACGCGGACACGTCGTTCAGCGTACCTGCGCCCCCGGACTGGTACGGTTTGCTGCCGGACATGACATACACGTGGCGGGTGCGCGTAACCGACGCCACCACCGCGGTCAGTGAGAGTGACGTCAGTTGGGGGCCCTGGTCCCAGGGATTCACCTTCCGCACGCCAAAAGTGGACATCAGGACGGTCACGCCCTTTGACCCCATTAACGGCAAGGTGGTCGCGGGCAACAATCCGGTGCTGCGGTGGTCGTCGTCGACTCCGGACGTCTTCTACTGGGAAGCGCAGGTCAGCAAAGACCCGCAGTTCGGGTCGGGAGCCTTCCTCTACTGGACCGTCGTGCATGGCGACGTGACCTACCCAAGCAATGCGTACACCATCCCGTCGTCTTTCCTCCTGGAGTCGGGCACCAGCTACTACTGGCGGGTACGCCCGCGAGTGCAGGGTGACGGCGCTCCACTGGCTTGGACACCGGCGGCTACATTCACCACTCCAGCGTTGAACAAGATCTTCTTGCAGATGAGTTCTCCCAGCGATGAGAGCGTCGTCAATACCAGCACAGTAGTCGTACGTGGCACAACCAAGGCCGGCGCTTTTGTGAGCGTTGAGGAGCAGTTCGTAACTGCCGATGCCTCCGGGAACTTCTCCGTCACCGTCACCCTGGTGGAGGGCATTAACAGCATCGATATCTTGGCAAGCGACGACACCGGCGATGTGGCAAACACTACCTTGACCATCATCTACACTCCCTGAAAGGCGGTAACCCAATGGAGATACGTCCAGGATTCAGATACCTGTTGGGAGCGGGCGCTGTCATAGCCGCCTTGGGCGCAATGACTATCATCGCCCCCCACCACGCGCAGGCGAAAGACAACCCTGCCACCCTGCTGGCAGATACTCCCACCAGCACCAGTACACCCATCGCGAGTCCCACCAGCACCGCAACCGCAACCGCGCCCTCCGTACCCGGCCCATCGGCAACGCCTTCACGAACACCGGAACGGGATGACAAGGACAAACGAGAAGACAAAGACAAACGGGAGCATAAGATATCCTTCCACGGCAACGTGACCGCAATGGCGGCAGACAGCATCACCCTGAAAGACCGCAATGGCCGCTCTGCCATAGCGCTAATTGACGCCAGCACAAAGTTCACCCAGGAGGGCACTCGCACTTCGCCAACCGTGAACGACGTGAAAATCGGCATGCGGCTAGACATCTACGGCGTCCTGCAATCATCCACGCCCGAGCCCAAAGAACGCGATCCAAAAGAACGCGGCAAGTCCTTGACGTCCACGCGGCAGCAGACCTTGAAAGCCACAATGGTTAGGCTGCCGCGAGTTAAGGAGCGTTTTTCCCATCTCATCGGCGAGATCACGGCTCTTTCCGATACGTCAGGGACGCTGAAGACAAAAGAAGGCAAGAGTAACACCGCCGTAATCAACGATAAAACTAGGAAGCTGCCTCAGGGAGCAACCTTTGCGGTCGGTGATCGCGTCCTCGTCTTCGCCAAATTCGACGCGAACCAGGGTAGCTCCGGCGCCTGGGTAGTGCTTCAAATGGTGAAGCTGGGCGCCGGCGAGAAGGACAAGGAGAAAGAGTCCACAAAGACGCCCACGCCCTCAGCGAGCACCAGCCCCACGGCGACGGCCACCAGCGCGTCCACAACAACCAGCAGCCCAACATCGACGGCCACCAGCGCGTCCACAACAACCAGCAGCCCCACGGCGACGGCCACCAGCGCGTCCACAACAACCAGCAGCCCAACATCGACGGCCACCAGTATGCCTTCGGCAACCACCAACGACACTTATTGACTGAGACTGACATGAGGCGCGCCCAAGGCATAACGGAGGTTTGAGCAAACCCCTGCGAGTGACATTCGCAGGTATCTGTGGGGTAGAGATCGAAGTGCAGTCCATGTGGGTTCGATCTCTACCCCACATTGCCTCCACCATGACCTTATCTATGCCGCCCATTCATGGACTGGCTGCTTAATTTCCACAACTCAGGGGGAGGTGGGGATTAATGGCAGTTGATGACGCCCGTCCCACGTGCCGCTATTGCAAGACAACCAAACTAACGCTATTCTTTTGCAAGGTCTGCAGACAATCCGTGCGTGGCATCACAGCAGGCTCGGTAAAGGCGTCAGCCAATATCACCGCCCTGCTCATCGCTGTCAGGAAAAGGGCCACCGAATATGCTGCTTCACCTGCCAAAAACGTCGTTCCCTCTGGCGTCCCTGGGTGTGCTTTTAGTCTTCGGTATTCTTGCAACCCTTTATAGTCTTGTCACCCCTCTTTGGGAAGCGCCAGATGAGGTTGGCCATTTCCAGTACATAGCCCATCTGTCGGCGGGACGCGGACTACCCATTCAGCGCATAGGTGAGTTTGGTGAGGCTCACCAGCCGCCCTTGTACTATATTATCGCCGCCCTGGCGGCAATGCCCGCCGATCTCGACGATTTCACCGGCTCCTTCACCCCCAACCCGCGCTTCATCTGGGCAAGGCAGGGTGGCGACGAAGTCAACATCGGCGTCCACACAACCGCCGAGACGTTTCCCTTTCAAGGGCAAGCACTTGGCCTGCGCTTGGCGCGTGGGATGTCTGTGCTGCTGGCATTCCTCACGGTTGCTGTGACCTTGGCAATTGGCCGGGAGATTTTCCCTGAACGACCCTTGATCGCAGTCTTCGGCGCTTCTTTGGTCGCACTAACCCCGCAGTTTCTCTTCATCAGCGGGGCGATCAACAACGACAACCTACTGACCCTTGCGGCCACCGGCGCCTGGTGGCAAATTGTTCGGGCCATAAAACGGCCCGAACAATGGCGACAATGGGCATATGTCGGCGTCTGGGCGGGGGTTGGAATCCTGGCCAAAGTCAGCGGCCCGGTAATCTTAGGCGTGGCCGGGTGCGCGCTCCTGGCCTGCGCCCTCCAGCGACGGTCCCCCAGGTTGTTCGTCAAGGGAGCTTCGGCCATCGCATTTGTTGTGCTGCTGATGACCGGCTGGTGGTTTGTACGCAACCAAGTGCTCTACGGGGACCCCCTGGGCTGGACAATGTACCAAATGGTGTTCCCAAGCGATCTTCGCGAGACCCCGTTGCAATGGCACGAAGTAGCCGGATTCTTCTCCGTGCAATTCCGCTCCTTCTGGGCGGTATTCGGCTGGATGAACGTGGCGCCGCATCCCTGGTTCTACATCCCGTATTCATTGCTGTGGCCCTTGGCTCTCCTGGGCCTTGCGCTGCTGGCCGCTCGGCGCAGGTTCGGCAACCTTTCTGGTTCACAGGCGGCCGCAGTTGCCCTGCTTTTTGCGACAATCATGGTTCAGGAAACGTTCCTGGCATCCCTGGCCACGTTTTGCGATGCCTCGTGTTACCAGGGGCGTTACTTGTTTCCCGTGATCGGCCCACTCATGATCTTGACGAGCCTGGGGATCATCAGCCTGGTACCAAGACGATTAACTGTCCCGGTAGTGGGTTGTATCGTTGTCGTGCTCTTCGGGGCTACGGCGCTCGCGCCGATGTGGGTGATTCGGCCTGCTTATCAGGTCGCAACATCGCTGTAAATTGATGCGGGCGGGAGCGCTGAGGCTGACGGAGGCAGAGTTACGGGGGAGAACTGATCATTAGCGGCATAGCGCCAAGAGGGCGTCTTGCAGCACTTCCGTTGCAAACCGCCCTCTTTTTTAATCAGACGCCGGGCTGGCCAGAGCCCTGACTTCTTTGAAACTGGCTAGCTCGGTTTGGTCAGCGGCCACGTGCCCGGGCTGGGCGTGCCGTTGAGCTTTGTTCGTCGCTCGCGGACCCCCGCGCCCATGGTCGGGTCAACAGCCTGAGGCCAGGTGCGCTTCATGGAGTCGACCACGGGATTGGAGCTGCGCCCAACCTTCTCAATCTCTATTTCACCCACGTCGCCGTCCTGCAGGGGGCCCAGTCCCTGATGATTCGTCCCGCACAGGATGAGGTCGCCGGGCTTCAGCGTCATGATCGCAGACACGGCCGATATGAAGTACGCCACGCTGTGCTCCATATCGTTCGTGTTGTAGTCCTGCCGGAGCTGGCCGTTCACCCGATACTTGACCTGTAGATTGTTGGGGTTCTTGATCTCGTCCGCGGTGGTGATGGCCGGACCCAGCGGCAGGAACGTATCGAACGACTTGCCGTATTCGCCGGACAGCGGGGCCTCACCCTCCGACGGCGCACGCGCGGAGACGTCCACCGAGGTGGTGTACCCGAAGACGTAGTCCAGAGCCTGCGCTTCCGGGACGTTGTGCGCCTCCCTCCCGATGACCACCGCAAGCTCTGCCTCATGATGGAAGATGACAGGACGGAAGGTCGGAAGCACGATAGTATCGCCCGGCCCAATGACAGCATCGGGCGACTTGAAGAAGGTCTGCAGAGGCCGGACAGGCTCCAAGCGGACGCCCTCCATGAAGTTACCCCGGCCACAGAGCACCTTGCCCGGCCGCGGCACGGCCGGGCGCATGCGGACCTGGTTCAGGGGAATGACTGTACCCTCCTTGTCCAGCCGCTCTAGCTTTGACCTGAGGAACTGGAAGTTGGTGATGATATTCTCCAGGGTTAGCTGGGGCGAGCCAGCTTGCAAACCCTGCACCTCAGAACTGATGTCGACCACACCGTTCTCCTTCAGAATGCACGGCCGGAAGTCGTCATAAAACCCGATCTTCATGGGATACCTCCATCCTTTTCTAGGGCGTAGTTTGGCCTAAACTCAGGCAGGCTTGTTATACTCCTCATCACCTACGGGATGCAAGCTGCTAGAGAGTTGTTGCTCTCCGGGGGTCGAAACCTGTGGCCCAGCGTGGTATAAGATATACACGTTTATGGTAGCCCCGGTCCCACCTGAAGGAAGCCACCTACTACAGGGAGGTCGTCATGCAAATTGTTGATGTGCGTACAATTCCGCTTTCCTATCGCTGCGACCGGCCGTACATGAGTGCGGCAGGCATCCAGAGGGCTCGCAGCGTTCTCCTGGTGCAGATTGAAACCGATGAGGGTCTGGTGGGTCTTGGCGAGGTGGGCGGCCCTCTCGACACCACCCAGGCGGTGGTGGAGCAGCAGCTCAAGCCTCTGTTGATAGGAGAAGATCCACTCCTGATTGAGCGGCTCTGGCAGAAGATGTTTCACCGAACCCGCGCCATCGGACGGCGCGGCATCATGATGTACGCCATCAGCGGCATCGACATCGCGCTGTGGGATATCGCCGGCAAAGTCGCAAAGCTGCCGCTCTTTCGGCTGCTGGGGGCGTACCGCGACACGGTTGAGGCATACGCCAGCGGGGGATTCTATCAGGAGGGCAAGGATACGGCAGCCCTGGCACGGGAGGCCGGAGGCTACATCGCCCAGGGCTACCGCGCCATGAAGATGAAGGTGGGCCGCAACCCCGCCTTCCAGACCAACACCAATCTGCGCGAGATGCTGGCCGATGATGTCGTGGGCGTCGTCAGCTTTGATGAGGACCTCGCCAGAGTCGAGGCAGTGCGCAAAGCCCTGGGCCGGGAGGCAAAGCTGATGGTTGATGCCAACTGCGTGTGGAGCCCTGCGCTGGCCATCCAGATAGGCAAGGCCATGGAACCCTTTGACATCTACTGGCTGGAAGAGCCGGTGGCGACCGACGACATCAGAGGCAGCGCCGACGTGGCTCGGGCATTGACCACTCCCATTGCCGGCTATGAAACTGAGAGCGGGCTGTACGGCTTCCGTGAGCTGATCACCCAGGGAGCGGTGGATGTGGTGCAGCCGGACATTGCGAGGGCCGGCGGGTTTACCGAATGTCGGCGGATAGCCTCCGTCGCGCACGCGTTCAACCTGCCGGTTGCCCCACATGCCTTCTCCTCGGCCATTAACCTTGTGGCCTCCATGCACCTGCTGGCGTCACTGCCCAACGGGCTCCTGCTGGAGTTTGACCAAAATCCCAACGCGCTGCGCACGGAGTTGCTCAAGGAACCGATCACCGTCGGCCGTGAGGGATCCGTGAAGCTGCCAGAGCGACCCGGCCTTGGCGTGGAGCTCAACCCGGAGGCCGTGGACCGTTATCGCATCTGATGGCCGCTGGCGGATGATAGTGGCAACCCAGCAGAGAAACAGCCTTCGTCCCCATCAACGGCTACTCAGCCAACCCCAAAGCGCCGCCCAGGCTGGTAGGAGATGCTGAGCGGCACTATCCGGACGGGGGTTCAGCGCCCCCGTGTCTCCACCAGCACTATATTTTGGCAATCCCTTCCTCGGCTGGCTTTGTGATGCTCTGCATCTAGCGTGCGGAGTGGTGTGGTGAGGCAATCTCAGTACGCAGTGTTGACGCGCCTCTTTTCTGCCCATATTCTTAGGCACAAGACCGCCTCCGCGACACACCCAGGGGTTGATGTGACCGATCATTGATATCGCAGATATCGCAACGGATTATCTCGATGCAGGCTGCTTCGTGGCTCCCCTGTCGCCGCCTTCATGCCTCAATTGGCATGAGAGCTAGCTGACGTGATGTCCTCGTTTGGGCGGGCAGGCGCCAGGCAGCGCGCGCGCCCCACGCGTCCGGTCTGGCCAACACTAAAGCGTGCCCTGGGACTCATCCGTCCTTACCATCCCCATGTCCTTGGCTATCTCATCACCGTGACGCTTTCTGCCCTGGCGGGTCTCGGCCAGCCGCTCTTGATCAAGCAGCTCATAGACGGCGCCATCCCGTTGAAAGACGGAAACCAGATCAACCTTTTGGTCATGGCAATGCTTGTCCTTGTCCTCCTTGCTGCCCTCAACGGCACCCTGCAGTCCTACCTGAGCAATGTGGTGGCGCACAACGTCGTGTTTGACCTCCGCAGCCACATCTACAAGCATCTCTCAGGAATGTCGCTGCGCTGGTTCACCTCTAACCGCACGGGAGAATCCGTCTCCCGGGTCAACAACGATGTGGGCGGGGTCCAGGGGGTCTTCTTCGAGACCCTGGGCGGCGTGGTCGGCAACGTCATCACCGTCGGTAGCACCCTTGTGGTCATGATTGGGATGGACTGGCGTCTCACCCTCCTCTCCCTCATTTTCGTGCCGGTCTTTATCATTCCCGCCCGCAGGGTTGGCAATCTGCAACGCCAGTTGCTGAGCGAGACCCACGAGCAGATGGCGGGCATGAACAACCAGATGCAGGAAACGCTCTCGGTCAGCGGCGCGATGTTGGTGAAGGCCTTCGGGCGGGAAGAGAAAGAGGTGGATACCTTTCAACAAACCGCCCGCAATATCCGTGACCTCAATATTCGGCGGGCAATGATCGGTCGCTGGTTCAACACATCCCTCAGCCTCTTCGGCTCAATCACGCCGGCGGTCGTCTACTGGTATGGCGGACACCAGATCATTGGAGGCGATGCCTCTCTGGGAACGGTGGTTGCTCAGGCGACCCTGCTAGGCCGTCTGTTTGGGCCAATATCGAGCCTGCTTGGCGTCCACGTTACGGTGCTCAGCTCAATTGCGCTCTTTGAGCGCATATTCGACTACCTCGACCTCGATAAGGATGTCATTGACTCCCCAGAGGCGCGGCCGCTCTCAAACGTCAGAGGGGCGATTCGCTTCGAGCACGTGAACTTCTCCTATGGAGAGAGCTACGAGACGCTTCAGGACATCTCGTTTGAGGTGCCTGCAGGGAAATTCGCCGCGCTGGTCGGCCCCACCGGAGCCGGCAAAACGACCATCGCGTACCTCATTCCCCGGCTGTATGACGTGAGTGACGGCCGTGTGCTCATAGACGGTCAGGATGTGCGCGACGTGACGCTTGCTTCACTCGGCGCAGCAATAGGAATGGTCAACCAGGAGCCGTTTTTGTTTCATGCGTCCATCCTTCAGAACCTGCGCTATGCTCGGCCGGACTCAAGCGACGCCGAGGTTGAAGCGGCTGCGAAAGCGGCCAACATTCATGACTTCATCGTCAGCTTGCCATACGGCTATGAGACCGTGGTTGGCGAACGGGGTTATCGACTCTCCGGCGGAGAGAAGCAGCGCATCGCCATTGCGAGAGCGATCCTGAAAGACCCGGCGATTCTCATCCTGGATGAGGCGACGTCCAGCGTCGATACCGCCACGGAGCGCACCATTCAGGACGCCATCGAGGGGCTGTCTCGTGGCAGGACGGTGGTCGCCATTGCTCATCGGCTGTCCACAATCCTCTCGGCCGACATCATCCTCGTCATTGACCATGGCCAACTCGTCGAGATGGGACGACACCAGGAGCTGCTTGCGCGCGGCGGCCTCTACGCCAGGCTTTACATGCAGCAGTTCGGCGCACATGATAGACCATTGGCTGCCGGATCAGTGTAATCCTCGAAGGCCCAGCATCACACAATCGTCGCATGCCGCTTAGCAGCAGCAGGAGGGGAGGATGCAAAGGCCGCTCGTCCTTGCTCATCGAGTCTGAGACTCTCAGAGTCGAACGACCTGTCGAAGGATGGCCGCCGCCGCTCGTGGTTCGACAAACTCACCATGAGCGGTTTGAGTCTTCGTTTCAAGGCAACGACATCGCGCCCACCGCATGGTGACTCACGATGGCGCTGTCTATGTTAGACTGAATTTCATCCGCGCATGAGACCGCGCTATTGGCGGATAGCCCGGCCCAAGAAGAGGGAGCAGCAGACATAACGCGATGTGGCAATTTTGGTTTTTCTCCTCTGCAATGACGCTGGGCACCTGGGCGTACCTCACCCAGACAGAATGGCGTTCTATCACTGAACCAACCGCGCGGGATCGCATCGTAGGCTGGCTGCTCGCGCTCTCCCGTTTGCTCATTGCCATCGCCGTGCTGACCTTCGGTTTCGTGCTTGAACCGGTTTTGCAAGCCGCCATGGAGCTTGGCGTCGAAGCCGCCGGCAACCTCTTACAGCCGGAACTCCTCACGGTCGCTTTTTTTTCGGCGCTGATCCCCGCAGACATCGTGACCGTGGTCGCAAATGAGGGCAAAGACAGAAGGGAGCGGTTGCAAAAGGCCTGCATCACCGCAATGGTCACGCTGGCAATCCTGGACACCGTCTGGAACTTCATAGCCATCAGACCCTTTGTGCAGTACCTTTTCTCCCTCTTCAGTGACGTCGTTGGGGGCGCTGTCGTCGGACTGGTGATAGGCATGGCAACCGAGTTTACCCGGACAAAGCCATCCGGAGGGAGCAAACCGAGCCGGGGTAGCGCATGAGTTTCGTTCTTCTCGACCCGCTCAACGAATGGAACGTGGTCTCTTCGGGGCTGGTTGACTGACGGCAGGATCGAGTAACGTTTCTGCGCTCATCCTGCGTTTGTCCGTCTTTGAGATGGCCCGTCACCGTTCCCCTGCCGTTGTTGATCTGCCTGCTCTTCAACGCTCTCCTCGCTATAGCAATTGACGAAATAATAAACCTCACCTATTCTTTCCCCAGCAAATCCCTTGAGGAAGTAACCACTTTCGATTGTCTACCCTCTCCAGCGAGGTAAATATATGAGCAGGATCCGGTTGATCGCCATAAGCATCCTCCTGGCCGTCGGTCTGGCGGTGGCTGATTCGCCAACGTCGGTTCGCGCTGCCGCCGACACCATGACCGTGAGCTCCCTCTCCCCCTCAACCGTGCTTCCGCTCGCCCCAAGTGTTGCGACCTCCTTCACGGTCAAGCTGAACATCGCCCTGAGCAACAGCGCCCAGGAGTCGGTCCGGCTCGTGGGGTTGGAGGACGGCAAGGGGACCCCTATCGCCCTCTCCTCCGACGTTCCCGTCACTGGTGGCAGCCATATAGGAACGGGCGCCATCACGGTGAGCGCCTCCTACACCCCCGGGCCCGCCGCGCGCTGGCTGGCAGTGCAGGCGGTCCTGGGCCCTGCCGCCCAGCCGCTGGCAACACTGGCCCTCCAACCCTACCTGGTGATGAGCACCACACTCAGGAGTAAGGTAACCATCTTCTACTCGCCCGGCGTCTCAGCAGACCTGGCGAGCAAGTACGCCGCCGCGTACGACCTGACGTGGCAGAAGGTAGGAGACCTCCTCGGTTCCTATAAAGAAAATTCCATAGCCATTTTCCTGGCCGCAGACGCCGACGTCTATGAGCAGGCCTTTATCGCCTTTGGCGCATCACCGGCTGTGGCCGCCATCTTCAAGACAAGCTCAGGCGCGGTAAGCATGGCCGCGCTCAATCTGATTATGGTCAAATTGACCAGCGGCGAGAATGACGTCAGAGTGGTGACCCTGGGCCACGAGTACACCCATAACCGGTTCTCCGCCCTGCTGGCCATCGGCACCGGGTCATGGTGGCTCGGGGAGGGCATGGCGGACACCATGGGACTGCTGCTCGCCGAAAGCGTTCCCGCCGCCCGGTGCGAGGCCGACTCGCTCCTGATGAGCCGCTGGCTCAACGCCCTGGACGGGATCCGGGATGGCCGCTACCTCCCCCTGAACAGCATCGAGACCCCCTCCCAGTGGACTGCGAACCGGGGCGATGCCGCCAAGAACGCACTGCAGTACGCCGAGGGGTACACCACGGCGGAGTACTTGAAGAACCGCTTCGGCATGAGCAAGCTGCTGCAAGTTGCGAAGCAGCCGAAGGCCCTGGGCAACCTGGAGGCCGCGGTCCAGCAGGTGATGGGAGTGGGGATGACCCAGTTGGAGCAGGACTACCTGGCCTACGCACGGCAGCACCTTAACGAGGCCCCGGCTACGATTAAAATCACCATACGCCTGGACGCCGCCGGGACCAACGCACAAACCCGTATCGTCTTCAACGTCCTGTATACCAGCGGGACGGAGGGACTGGGGTTCCAGACAGCGCGTGGCCTTGCGCCGGGCGACTACGCCTTCGAAATCGCGGGAAACGGGACAGTCCGCAGCACTGATAGCAAGGCGGCGCTCACCCAGTTCAAGGCGAACATGACCGGATTCCCCAGAGGGAGAGCGCTCGTTATGGTTCAAGACCCAACATACCGAGGCCAGACCGGTGTGGCGGGCGCTAACCGCTACGAGCAGCTAGCGGTATTGGGGGCCTACGGTCGGGCCGGGCTGAGCTACCGGCGTTTCCAGTTCCCGGATACAACCACCGGAACCGCATTGGGTATGGTGCCCCAGGGCATCGACAACGCTCCAGTGGGCATGGGAGAACCTGCCGATTCCCTGGATAGCGCCTTTGAGTTTCCCGCGGGTGACTGCCTGGGTTCGTGGCCCGACGGCAATCGCATCGATGCTGCCGTTCAGACTGCATCCAACGAAGGGCCCCAACTGGGCGGGCCGGCCCACGGCTCCAGGCTGCCAACGTTGGGCGCCAGCCTCACGTGGGCCATTCACCCCACCGCGACGCAGTACCAGCTCCAGATTGTGCCGGCCAAGAACGACGGCCCTGCCATCAACCTCATTCGCAACGCGGAGACCAGCTTCACCATCGAGCCCCCCGAGATTGGTAGGGGATCGTACGTCATGCTCCCGGACATGACCTATAGCTGGCGGATGCGCGTTTCAGACTCGCCCACGTCCCTGGGAGAAAACGACAGCGGCTGGGGACCGTGGTCAAACACGAAGACTTTCCAAACGCCAATACGCGATAGCAGCCGCTTGCAGACCGTCTCTCCGCTGAGCAGGGCTACTACTAGCGCCAGCCCTCAGGTATTGCGCTGGAGCAACGGCGACACCGACGTGTTCTACTACGAAATCCAGGTTAGCCCAGATTCCACCTTCGAGACGGACCCGTCCAAGGCCACGGCCGCGGTATGGGGCAACCTGGTGCATGGCGGGGTCAGCGCGCTGCCAAATAGCTGGGCCACGCCTCCGCTGGCGCCGAACACTGCCTATTACTGGCGGGTGCGGCCGCGGGTCCAGGGCGATGGCAGCCCCGTGGCATGGTCAACGTCCTGGAGCTTCAAGACCGGCGCTTCCTAAGCATCGTATTCGTATGCAAACACACATGAGCAGACGTTCGACCCATTCACCGGGATCGCCGTGGCGCAAAGCACTGCTGAAGGCATAGCCTTATACTGTCATTGCGAGGCCCACAGGCCGAAGCAATCTGGGGGAAAGGGAAGAATGTCCCGTCAGCTCTGCGTCCAGATCCTGGCAAACCGCACCCATCGGGAGCAGCCCGCCGACGGTCGCCCCACAGTGAGCGCCTCCCCGCACGGATTGCCACGCCCCCCCTCTGGCGGGCCTCGCAATGACACAGGGCGTGGCGAGAGCTGCTGAAAGCATGACCTATTGATTGACAAGTTGTCAACGGGAACAACGGACAGCCCTCTTATCGCTGTCAAAGCAACCGACCAGGTAGTTGTCAGAGGGTTCAACCCCCTGAGGAAGAAAGGAAAAGATTGTGGAGCTTGAGGACCTGCTATTCACCAAAGAGGGAAACATAGGCATCGTCACCCTGAACCGCCCTGAGAAGCTCAACGCGCTGAGCGCGGGCATCTCCCAGGGCCTGCCCAAACTGATGCGGGAGCTGCGGGATGACCCGGACGTCAAAGTGGTTGTCCTCACGGGAGCGGGCAGGGCGTTCTGCGCCGGCGGCGATGTTCGCGGCTTCAGGGGCGCCAGCGACGAGCCAGAGGCGCCGCGGGCCGTCCGGGTCCCCCACTCGGAAGACGCCTGGCAAGTAGCCTTCACCCACTACGAGCGTCCCATCATCGGAGCCATCAACGGCTATGCCATAGGCGCGGGCTTCGGGCTGGCCCTGTCCTGCGACATCAGAATCGCCTCGGACAAAGCAATCTTCGGCGTCGCACAGACCAAACGGGGCAGGCGGCCCGACGGCGGCCTCAACTTCCTGCTGCCGAGGATCGTGGGCGTGGAAAAGGCGCTTGATCTGATGTGGACCGGGGATTTCATCGATGCTGCTGAGGCGCAGCGAATCGGCCTCGTAAGCCGCGTTGTGCCCGCCGACGAACTGATGTCCGCCGCCATGGCGCTGGCAGAGCGAATTGCTCAAGGACCAAGCGTCGCGCAGGCCTTGGCCAAACGCATGGTTTACAAGACAATGTACCCTGTGGGCGCACAGATCGCAGCCGCAGAAATGGAGTACTACAGCGGACTGCTAATTGATCAGACCGAGGATGCACGGGAAGGCGCTCGCTCCTTTATCGAGAAGCGAGAACCGGTGTTCAAGGGTCGATAGTCTTCGGAGGCACTACAGGCTTCTCAACAAGCTCGAAGAACGAGCGTTTTACTCCCTTGCCGTTCCAGTAGTCGAAACATGCACTGCATTCAAACAGCGGCGAGACCCTAATCTCGAAAAGGATGGTGGCTATGACCCAGGCCACAGGCCCTGTAGGGGCGCAGACGTTGGACCCAAATCGTGCCGTGGTAGTTATTATGGATTTCCAGAATGGCATCGTGAACGGCGCGGCTCCAGACCCTCAGGGAGTGGTGACACAGGCCGCTGCGGTGCTCCAGGGGGCGCGGGCCGCGGCCATCCCTGTTATCTACGTGACACATCGTGGCGGCCGTTTCGCATCGGAGGCTCCTGAAGCGGAGATCCATCCGGGCGTGGCGCCGGCCGCCGGAGAGCGGGTGCTTTCCAAGACCAGGGCCGGCGCTTTCTCCACCACCGGCCTCGATGTGCTGCTGCGGGAGATGGGCAGGAGCACCCTTGTCCTGATGGGCGTCGCCACCAGCGGCTGCGTGCTGTCCACCGTGCGCTGGGGCGCAGACATTGGGTACCAGTTGGTGGTGGTGGCCGACGCGTGCGCCGACCGTGACCCCGAGGTGCACCGGGTGCTCACGGAGAAGCTCTTCCCGCGCCAGGCCACAGTCCTGTCAACACAGGAGTTCCTTCAGGCGATCAGAGGTAACGTATGAAAACTGATTTTGTCCAGGCGGGAAACACGCGGTTGCAGTATTTTGAGCACGGCTCCGGCCCTGAGACCCTCGTCCTGGTTCATGGCTACACTGCCTCCGCCCGCATCTGGCGGCTGACCCAGGAGGCCCTGTCGCCTGAACGTTTTCGCAGCATAGCCATCAGTAACCGCGGCGCAGGAGACTCTGATCGCTCACCTCACGAAGATGACTACACCATAGAGGCCTTTGCCAGAGACCTGTACGCGGCTGTTGGTGCTCTGGGCCTGCGTAACTTCACCCTGGTGGGCCACTCTATGGGGGGCGCAACGGTCACTCAATTCGCCCTGGAACACCAGGACATGCTCAAAGCCCTGGTGCTGCTGGACCCTGCTTCATTGGCAGGCCGGCCCCTTCCCGAAGGGTGGGAGACACAAATCAGGGAAAGCTTCCGGCCCGGCGCTGCGCCCGAGAGCCCGTCGGGAAGGGCTCCCGCAACGGCCACCGAGGATGTGCCGGAGGAGTTCCGCCAGGCGCTGGCGGCGGATGTGGCGCGCAATCCTATCGAGCGTCATCTCGCCGGCCGGCGCTCCATGGCCGGGTTGAGGCTCCGAGGCAGGCTGGGCGAGCTCCGTGTGCCGGTGCTGGTGGTGGGCGGAGACCAGGATACCACCGTCGGCGTTCCCAACATCCTGGCGGAATACCTGGCCCTGCCGGAGGACCGCCGTTTCCTACATGTGTTCCACCGCGTGGGGCACTCGCCGAACTCGGATGTGCCCAAGGCGTTATCCAGCGTGCTCTCAAGTTTCATCCGTGAAACCGTTCCGAAGATCGCCGCGGCTGCGACCGCAAGCGCGTAAGCCCACCAAAGGACGGGCCTCCGTTCACCTCTGTGCATGCCCAGCCAGTTGCCAGAGGAAGACCAATCCCAACCTCAGGAAAACAGCACAATAGGTGGAGGTACCAAACATGGCAGACAAGAAGATTAGAGTCGGCATTATCGGGGCGAATGTCAGTCGGGGCTGGGGTTCAAGCGCACACATCCCGGCGCTTCAGGCCCTGCCCGAATATGAGCTGACTGCAGTTTGCACGGCACACCAGGATACTGCCCAGGCGGCGGCGGACAAGTTCGGGGCCAGGCTTGCCTTCCACGACCATCAGGAGATGGTCAACCACCCGGACATCGACCTCGTGACCGTGGCCGTGAGAGTCCCCTTTCACCACCAACTGACCATGGATGCGCTGCGTGCCGGAAAGCACGTGTACACAGAGTGGCCCCTGGGCGCAACGCTGGCTGAGGCGCAGGAAATGGCAGACCTGGCCAGAACCAAGGGGATCAAGACCATGGTCGGCCTTCAGGGGCGCTGCAATCCCGCGTACCTCCATCTCAAAGAGCTTGTTGCTGAGGGCTACGTGGGAGAGGTGCTCGCCTGCCACCTGAGCCAGTTCGGTGCGACCGGCATCGACCGCACATCCGACCGAATCTGGGCAGCCGAAAAGAAATCCGGCGTGGGCACCCTGACCATCAGCTTTGGCCATGTCATCGACGCCCTCAGCTACTGCCTTGGCGACTTCCAAGAAGTGTCCGGCGTGGTGGCCACCCAGGTCCCTCAATGGCCCATCACGGATCAAGGGACGACAGTGAACGTGACCTCACCGGACAATGTCCTGGTGAACGGCAGGCTGGTCAGCGGAGCGGTTGTGTCCGCACACGTTGGTTCCATTCCCTGGCATGGTCGGGGCCTCACCATACAGGTCTACGGAAAAGAGGGCACGCTGGTGTTCCAGGGCTCGCAGACCGCCCAGTCTCAGTTGCAGGGGGCACGGGCCACCGACAGGTCTCTGCAGGAGTTACCCATACCAGAGCGATTGACCTGGGTGCCGGATGGCGTCCCCAAGGGCCAGCCTTTCAACGTCGCGCAGATGTACCGCCGCTTTGCAGAGGGAATTCACGCAGGTAAAGCAACGGAACCAGACTTTGATGCTGCGGTGAAACTGCACAGGCTCCTGGATGCAGTTCAGACGTCTTCAGACCAAGGCAAAAGGGTGCAAGTAACATAAATCCTCGTGAGAAGTCGCACGCAGAGAATGAGCTCCCGTGCAACTTTCTTACGCGGGCCGATTGCTTGAGTTTCTAGCCAAGGAGGACATGCAATGGAAGTGTGGCTGCGTCTGATCGGTATCAGTATCGGCAGCGTGATCTTCGGGAGCGCGTTCGTCATACATTTAAGTTGGGCGCTCCTCATCGGCGCGGGGATCATCGTCTTTTCCATATTCTGGAAGCTGGGATACGCCGGCGAGCGTATGGCAAAATAGGCGTGCTTAATTGACCGAACAGTGACAGCATATTAGACTGACGCAAAGAGGTGAGCCTGAACTGCCGCGCACGCCGGTAGGTAGCACGATAGCCATAGATCATAACCGGTTGCGCATTGCGTTGAGATTGCACTCCACACAAGACTTTGAGTTTGCCCGTGGGTAGTAAGTTGCAGGCGCTTTTCAGAGCTTGATTAGTTGAGACGCCCGACTTCTTCAGAGTGTTCAGCGCAGCAGAATCGCGGTTTCAAAAGGAGCTTCTTCCATGCCCCGGCAACAGACGCATAACAGTCGACTAGAGGTGGAACTGGTGGAGAAGAGCGGCGAGCCTCTGCAAAAAGCCATTCGGCAGTACAGTCCTCCGTCGGGTTTCGGCGGCTCTCCTCTGAGCCCATGTAGCGGCATTTTCAGGTCTGCCGCAGCCCTCGCTCTCGTGACGCTGCTTTTCCTCAGTATGAGCTGCACCTCCCAAGGCTCTCAACAACAGCAATCACGCGCTCCTGTGCCGGTCAAAGTGGTACAACCATCAAAGGGAGACGTCGCCGTGACGCTGGCGTACACAGGCGAGGTGAAATCCGGAGATCAGGTTGACATAGTTCCCTCCTCTGGTGGAAGGATCGTGGACATTTTCGTCGAAGAGGGCGCAGAAGTCGCCGCCGGAATGCCGCTTGCGCGTCTGGAGACCGATACTTTAGAGGTGCAGGTGCGGCAGGCCGATGCCAACCTGCTGAGCGCACAATCAAGATTGGACACAGTCTTGCAGGGCGCTCGTCCTGAGGAGATAGCGGCGAGCAGAGCCTTTCTGGAATCCTTGCGCAACAGGCTGCAAGGCATGCTTAATGGTGGACGTTCTGAGGAGATCGCGGCTGCTGACGCCGCCAGGGCCTCCTCCCGAGCAGCAGTGCTCAAGGCCCAAGCGGACCTGACCAGCGCGCAGCAGAAGCTGGACCAACTGCGGAACCCTACGCAGGCCGACGTAAGCACCGCCCAACTGGCGGTAGACTCCTCAATCGCCGCCCTGACTAGCGCCCAAGCCAAACTCGATGACCTCAAAACCAGCCCGAAACCGGCTGATGTGGCCGCCGCTCTGGCGACGCTTTCCAGCGCTCAATCTGCCGTTCGTGCGGCAGAATCCAATCTGACCACGCTAAAACTGCCGCTTAACAAAGTGACGCTTCAGGACCTGATCACTGCGTACGTGGAAGTGAATCTCGCCAGGGAAAAGCTGGCATCTGACAAAGCCAGAGGCGCTGCTCCCGCTACCATTGCAGCGGATGAGGATGCCGTCAATCTGGCCTACAGAAAGCTTCAAGTCGCCGAAGAAGCGGCGGGGACGTTCAAGGCCGGCGTGTCGGCAGAACAGCTCCTTGCGAGCCAGGCCGCTCTGGACTCAGCCAGGGCCAGCGTGGACAGCGCACAGGCAAAGCTGGATCTCCTCATGGCTGGTCCCACCGCGGTGGATTTTGCCACTGCGCAATCCTCGGTGGACAACGCACGCGCCAACCTGGAGACATCGCGGATCAAGCTTGACCGTCTGAAAAACCCCGTATCAGCCGACATCGCTGCTGCGCAAGCGGCTGTGGAGAGCGGGGAGGCTGCCATGCAGACCGCGTTGTCCAGCGTCGCGACCGCAGAAAGCAACTTTGCAAAGGCCAAGATGCCGTCAAGCGAGACCGATATCGGAACCCAGCGTGCGCTGCTTGACCAGGCAGAACAGCAGTTCTCATTGGTGCAAAATAAGTTCACCTCACCAGACGTCGCAGCCGCAACGGCAGGCGTCGCTCAGGTGCAGGCAGCTCTTGATCTCGCTCGCCTCCAACTGAGCAAGGCCACCTTGACAGCGCCATTCGACGCGGTAGTTTCCAAGAAGAACTTCTCAAAGGGAGCGTTCGTCGGCACCCAGAGCGCGGTATTCTCTCTCGTGTCAAAAGACCTGCGCGTCGTCTTCAACGTTGAAGAAGGCGCAATTGGACGGCTGAAAACTGGTCTTTCCGTGGCTTTGACAACCTCTGCGCCAGGCGATCGCCCGTTCCAGGGCCAGATAAAGAGTATTGCGCCTGCCGCCGATCCCAGCAGCCGCAGTTTCAAAATCGAGGCCAGTCTGGCGTCTGGCCCACAGCAGAACATCGTGAGATCCGGCATGTCCGTGAACGCCTCCGTTACTGTGGCGCAGCAACGCGGGGTCCTCTTGATTCCCAGAGACGCAGTGATCCAGCAGGGAAACAAGAACTTTGTCTTTGTGGTGAAAGACGAGGTGGCCGACCGTGTAGAGGTGGAGATCGGATTGAGTGACGACCGCGTCAGTGAGGTGCGCTCCGGCCTGGATGCAGACCAGCAGGTCGTGGTTCAGGGAAACAAGACGCTGCGGGCTCAGGACCGCGTGTCCATTATCAAATAGAGAATACCAACACAACCAGAACCAACATTCAGCAAGCGCGCCTCCCCATGAGTCCCGGGAGGCGCTTTTCATCAAGACGGCAAGAGTCCGAATATTGATGAAGCCGTTGGGGCTGCTCTAATCGTCACCTTCCCCAACACCCTGACCAGAGGTCATTGCCTCTGCCAGAACAGGCGTCGGTTCCAGGGCAGTGGCGGCAGCCGCCGGACGGTGCCAGGGCCAGCGGAATCCCGTTGGCACCTTGAGCCGCCCCTGCAGGTCGTCAAGCACGGTATACATGACGGGCACTAAGACCAGGGTCAGCAAGGTTGAGGAGAGCACCCCACCAATAACCACTACCGCAATGGGCGCACGTGACTCAGCGCCCGCTTCGAATTTGAACGCCAGAGGAAGCATAGCCGCAATGATCGTCGCGGTGGTCATCACAATGGGGCGCAGACGAACCCTCCCCGCCTCCAAGAGCGCCTCGCTTCTCCCAAACCCGCGACTGCGCATCGTGTTCGTATAGTCCACCAGCAAGATGCCATTCTTGGCCACAAGACCCATGAGCGCGATCATGCCCATCATTGAGAAGATATTGAACGTATTGCCGGTTATCAGCAGGCCTCCCAGGGCGCCAACCAGAGACACCGGCAGCGCGAACATGATGGACAGCGGATACAATGCCGACTCATAAAGGGCAACAAGAACCATATAAATCAGGATCACCGACAGTCCAAGAGCGCTGATCAATGCAGTCTGCGCCGCTTCCAACTGCTGTACGCTCCCTCGCAGTTCCCAGCGGTAGCCGGGCGGCAGTGGCACCGCAACCAGAGCAGCGCGCAGGTCTCGGGCAACGTCTCCCAGTGGGCGGCCGGATACTGTGGTGCTCAGCGTGAGTGAGCGTTTTCGGTCCACGCGGCTGATCTGCACAGGGCTTTGGGACCGTCCTGGCTTTGTCACTTGCCCAAGGCGCACCACACCGGACTTGGACGCTACCGGCAAACTGCCTATAACTGCGGGAGAAATCTGCTGCGCATCCTTGCCAATAACCGTTATGTCCACGCTGGACTGGCCTTCTATCTGGAACCGTGAAACGCTGCTCCCCTGTATGACCGTACGGAGCGTGGAGGCAACCTGGCCGGCGCTTACTCCCAGCGCCGCGGCCTGAGCGCGGTCGACCGTGTAGCGCAACTCCGGCTGCTGGGACTGAAAATTGCTCCTCACGCCCGCAACGCCAGGCACTTGCTGGGCCACTTCGCTCATCTGCGTGGCGATTTGGCTCAGCACACTGAGATCATCACCCATGACGGTGATTGCGGTGAACCCTCCTCCACCACCAAGTGGGTTTTGCACGGATGTCTGCACATTGGCATCCGGAATGCTCGCTGCTAATCCACGCACCGCCGACAGAATCTCGGGCAAAGATCGGGAGCGCTGACTCTTCTCGATAAGCTCAACGGAAAGGTTCGCGCTGTTGCCTCCCACTCTCGTGTAGACATTGTGCACTTCAGGAACTTGCTGAAGCAGCTCCTCCATTTGCAGGGCCGCTTCGTTTGTTACGTTAAGTGATGATCCCACAGGCATCTGAAGTGACGCGGAAAACTGGTTGTCATCCTCCTGAGGCGCATATTCGCTCCCAACCAGTTTGAGCGGCAACACAGAGAGACTGGCGCAGAACACCAGCCCCGTCACGGCTAGTACCACCGGCCTGTGGCGGAGTCCCCAACCCAAGACTCTTAAGTACCTGCCTGCCACCCGATCAAATCCGGCTTCCCACGCGTTAGCGAAACGCGCTCCAAGCCCCTGATGTGCCGCATGCTCGCGGTGTTTGAGCCAGCGAGAGGCAAGCATGGGGGTGAGGGTGAACGAAACCAGCAATGAGAAGACGGTGGCTGCGGCAATTGACAGGCCATATTGTCGGAACAACTGGCCGACATTTCCCTGCATGAAGGCAACGGGCAGGTACACCACAATGTCCGTGAATGTGATGGCCATAGCGGCCAACCCAATCTCACTGCGGCCATTGAAGGATGCCTGCAGGGGGGACTCACCCAACCGCAGGTGCCGGTGGATGTTCTCCAATACCACAATGGAATCATCCACCAGAATACCAATGGTCATCGCCAGGGCCATGAGCGTCATGAGGTTCAAAGTGAACCCCAACGCGTACATGATCAGGAACGTGGCAATAAGTGACGTGGGAATGGAGAGAAGGACGATGAGGGTATTACGCCAAGCATGCAAAAAGAGCATCAGCACCAGGGCTGTGAGAAATGCGGCCAACCCCAGGTCAAGCTGGACCGCGTCAAGGGACCTCCGCACAAACCGCGAGCTGTCATTGCTAACGACTTGTCGAACCACGGCGCTCGGCCTTCGACAAGCTCAGGCTGAGCAGGTTATTAAACACTCTCCTAAGGACCTAATTAGCGCCTGTTCCTTGGCAGGCCGCCGTGCCGCAATCCTCGCCGCGGTTTCAATGTTGAAGTACACTAAGCAAAACTGCGGCGATTCCGCCGCGCACCAAGAAGCCTATCCACAAGGAGCACCCATGAAGACACTCATCCTCGGCGGAACCCGGTTCAACGGTCTTGCGCTGCTCAATGAACTCTTACGGCGCGGTCATGATGTGGCGGTGCTCAACCGCGGCGTGACCCAGGTGGAGCTGCCGCGCCAGGTGGAGCGGCTTCAGGCCGACCGTGACGATCATGCTTCCATGAAGGCTGCTCTGGCAGGCCGCGCCTACGATGCCGTCTTCGATCTCTCGGGATATACCCACGAGCAGTTGCAAGGGGCTTTGGATGCCTTTCGGAACAATGTCGGACATTATATCTTCACCAGCAGCACGGCGGTTTACTTCGGAAGCCCCATCTATCCCATTCACGAGTACGACCGTCTGATGCCGGACGAGTCGGGCGGAAGCTACGCCTGGGAAAAGATTCAAGCGGAGCGTCTGCTCGCCCAGTGGAGCCAGAATACCGGAGTTCCCTTCAGCGTGGTGCGGCCTGCCTACGTGTACGGACCCCGCAACAACATTCAAGGGCGTGAACCGAGCTACTTCTACAGGCTGGAGCGCGGCCTGCCCCTCCTACTGCCCACCAGGGGCATCCCCATAGCCCATTTGGTGCATGCCGATGACCTGGCCCAGATCTTTGCTCAATGCTTGGACAATCCCCGTGCCCACGGCCAGGTGTACAACGGCGTTGGCCCAGATTTCACCAGCCTTCGGGGTTGGTTCATGGCCATGGCCCAGGCCGTCGGCGTGCAGCCCAACATCGCCAACGTGCCGGATGATCTCACGCCCATGATGCGTTCCTTCCCCTACCAGACCCGCCGATGCGTCATCTATAGCCTTGATAAGGTGGTGAGGGACCTGGACTATCGCCCCAAGTACACCACCGAGACCGGACTCAAGCAAACGTACGAATGGTACAAAAAAGAGCTGTCCGCCACCTTCACCTGGGACACCTCAGAGGACGAGACGGTGCTCGCGGAAATGCGAAAACGAACGGCCAGCTAAACCCAAACAACTCTTGTCATAGATTCCTTCCAGGCTAAGAAAGTATCTCAAAAGCGCCGAGGACATTGGTTCGTTCGAGGACGCTTGTCACCCTCTCCTCGGCGAGTCGCCTTCCGAGACCTGGCCCTCTGGTACACAGGTCGTTCGACTCTGAAGAGTCCTCAGACTCGATGAGCCGTTCAGGTTCTGAGGAGCCCTCAGGCTCGATGGGACCGAAGGTGGTGAGTCAGGTCGAACCAGAGGATTGAGGAGAGGGGAAATCATGCGAATAACCACCGTCTTACACCCGTTTTGAGATAGTTACTAAGTATCCCTGTGCCAACCTCTGCTCTTATACTTTGCGCAGGCGACTGCCGCGCACGTGGGCTTACCACGTGCGCGGCACGTGAGTACGGAGATCCCTAACACTTTATCAGGAGTTTTGTCCATATGCAGCATCACATGATCCTTGTACTCACGGGGCAAATCAAGGTGACGGGGTTCATGAACGTGGGTCAATTCGCAAAACTGTCCCCTCCGCTCAGTCAGGACACGGTGACGAAGCCGGACGCGATGATTTCGGTGGAGATGGGCTAGCCCATTGACAGGAAACGATAGCCCCGCGCCCAGCCGTCTTCTCACAAAGGAGCTCGTCCTCTCCCTTTACGTACCCGCTCTCGTCATCTCTTTAGGCATCGGCATCATCACCCCTGTGCTCCCCACATACGCCCGGTCCTTCGGCATCAGTTTTGGGGAAGCTTCGCTCCTGTTTGTCATCTACCAACTCGGCGCCCTCGCGTTTACCTTTCCCACAGGGTTCCTCATGGATCGCATCGGTAGGCGGCCTGTGCTCCTCGCCGGCCCGCTTATCACCGCGCTCGCTTCCTTTCTCATGGCGGCGGCGCGCTCGTATCCGGAGATCCTTATCTGCCGCTTCGTCAGTGGCGCGGCCAACGAGCTATGGATGCAGTCCCGCCTGGCAGTCATCACCGACTCCGCCGCCACAAATGAGCGCGGCAGGCAGATCACCTGGATGGTGGGAATGCAGCGGGCCGGGACCATGCTGGGGCCCGCTGTCGGAGGCTTTCTCGCCGACGCATGGGATATCCGCATCCCGTTCATCATCCATGGCATCCTGATGCTGGCCGTCGTGATACCCAGCTTTATCTTTGTCCGTGAGACCGTTGCCACGCGTCCCGCACAGGCCGAAGATGGGAGCACCCTGCAGCCCTTCACCACACGAGACCTCATCAAGTACATCCTGACCGCAGAAATGCTGGCATTCTTTGTCGTCCAGTTCCTCGCCACCGTCTGCCGAGGCGGGGAGGGTAGCACGTTCAACCTATACGCGGTGTATGAGTACGGTATTGGGCCACAGACCCTTGGCCTCATCAGCGTCCTTGCCGGAGTCGCCGCGCTGCCGATTCCATTCATCACCGGCTACTTCATGGACCGCTACGGAAGAAAAAAGGTCATAGTGCCAAGCTTCACCCTGCTCGCCTCAGCGCTGCTCTTCATGGCAGTCACCGCCTTTACAAAGATGCCGTTGCTTGCCTATGTGGTCGCCTACATCGCGGCGCAGGTCACCCAGAGCACGACCAACGGCACCATGCAGGTCCTGGGATCCGACATGTCTCCCGCAGCCGCCCGGGGCGGTTTTTTTGGCGTGTGGCGTACCGTCTCCCAGGGTGGCGCTCTCTTTGCCCCGGCAATCTTTGCCGTGATCGCAGAGCACAGCAGCTTTGGTGCGGCGTTTCTGTTCCTGAGCATTTCGTCTGTGCTTGTGGCAATCATCGTCAGCACGGTGCTGCGGGAAACCGGACGGGTGAACTCCCCTCAGGCCGAAGGCGCGGCTCTCACTCAAATCTAGGAAGGGCAGACGGCTGAAAGTTGCACAAAACTTGCGCGCGATTCCGGATACTGCCGCCTTAGGAGCAGGATCAGCACATCCGCAATGTGGATATGCACGCGCGTAGCGTAGCGTAACTAACGTCAAAGGACAGCAATGAAAATATTGGCCTTCGAGCAACAGCAGAGCAGGTCGGCATCTGAAGAAGAACTCGCAGTTCTTTTGGCATCGGACCAGACGCTGGTCTGGGTAGACATGGTCGGCCCCACGGATGACGATGTTCGGGCAATGGAACATAACTTCGGTTTTCATTCCTTGGCCATTGAAGACACTCTCAACCAGAGTCAGCGTCCCAAGGTTGAAGAATACGAGGACCATCTCTTTATTATTCTGAACCCCGGGGAACGCACTAACCACACCAGCTACTTCCGAGAATTGGACGTCTTTATCGGACGTAATTACTTTGTGACCGTGCACAGAGAACCCGAGCCGTTTATTGATGAAGCGGTGAGACGGCTCAGCTTCAACCTGAACGTGAGCAACACCCCCGGTCATCTGCTTTACGTGCTCATGGACGCCGTAGTCGACGGCTATTTCCAGATTGTCGACGCAGTCAGTGAGGACCTTGATCTCCTGGAGGACGCCGTCCTTCAGAAGCCCGATGGCGGTAATGTCGCCCAATTGCTCGCTCTTCGCCGTTCGATACTCGCAATGTCACGAATCGTATCCGCGCAGCGGGACATGTTCAACGCGCTGATACGCCCAGACCTGCCCTTCCTGGCCTATACGGTGCTCCAATACCACATGCGGGACGTCCACGACCACATCATCCGCGTCACGGAGTCCCTTAACATATATCGAGAGGTAGTCACAACCCTGGTGGAGCTCCACACGTCTGCCATAACCAACCGGTTAAACGAGGTGGTGAACCGGCTGACCATTGGAACAATTATTGTGGGGACTTTGGGCCTGACCACGGGCTTCTACGGCATGAACTTTGCGCACACCTGGCCGCCGTTCTCCGCCGAATGGGGTGTCGATTTCGCCCTGGCCGTCATGCTCGTTTTGATAGTGATAATCTTGGCCACCTTCAAACGACTGCGCTGGTATTAAACACATCCTGCAGCCCAGTGTGGTGTACACGAAGAACGTTGAAATGGTCATTGCGAGGAGGCGTAGCCGACCCTTCGACGGGGCTCAGGACAAGCGTGGCAATCTGGGGAGGCGGCCCGCAGGCTCTGTCGTGAAAAACAAGAGCCGGCCCACCAGACTTGAGTGTCCGGTAGGCAGGTTGCTGCGGCCCTTAGAAACTATCTCAAAAAGCGCAGCGGGCACGGGTTCGTTCGAGGACGCTTGCCACCCTCTCCTCGGCGAGTCGCCTTCGGAGACCTGGCCCTCTGGTACACAGGTCGTTCGACTCTGAGAGTCTTAGGTCGTTCAGACTCTGAAGAGTCCTCAGACTCGATGAGCTCACCACCTTCGGTCCCATCGAGGGAGAGGGGACGAAGGAGCTTCCTCTCCCCTGGTGGGAGAGGAT